>Ga0209633_10000327_pt1 | contig 56631 bp, 56 predicted proteins | sample Cruoilmetagenom1_FD_187290 | JGI IMG/M metagenome (GOLD analysis project Ga0209633, IMG submission 187290) | Oil polluted marine microbial communities from Coal Oil Point, Santa Barbara, California, USA - Sample 1 (SPAdes) (version 2) | ecosystem: Environmental > Aquatic > Marine > Oil seeps ... | reverse complement strand
TGGGCGGGCAAGGCAAAGGTGGCGCTATCGGTGTTGCCCGACGATCCAATCCGCAAAATGCTGGTCGATATTGCCGACTACGTCGTCGCGCGGATCAACTGAGGCGCCGCTTCTGCGCCATTGATCAAAACCGTCGGCTTTACCCACCAATCCGGATGCACATTTGTAATTTGTAATGACGCGAGTTGCGCCGCAGCCTCTGACGAATACAAACCAAAGCACGTCGCCCCAGACCCGGACATCCGCGCCAGCAAACAGCCGGAGGTTTGCCTGATCTGCGCAAGCACAGTCTCAATTACGGGGGCTTGTGAAATGGCCGCGGGCTCCAGATCATTGCGCTGTGCGGCCAGCCACGTCACAAAAGCCGGTGTGTCCGACAGCTCGGGCGGTATGGCATTCATGCGGGGGTTACTTCGGTTCTCCAGGGCGGAAAAGACCGAAGGTGTAGGCACTGATACACGTGGATTAACGAGTAATATCGCTAAATCAGGGGCGTTCCCAATTATTTCAATCTGATCACCAATACCGCCTATTCGGGCAAAATCAGACGCCATGCACATCGGAACATCGGCCCCGATGTTTAACAATTCCTCCATCGCATTGTCGGCAAACTGGTCCGTGTCAAACGCCGGATCATTTCGCTCCATTAGACACGACAGCCCTCGAAAACACGCAGCGGCGTCTGCCGATCCGCCGCCGATACCCGCCGCAGCGGGTAGGTTTTTTTCCAGATGTATTCCAAGGGGCGCGCCCTGCCACAGCCTTGAGGCCACCTGCATCACCAGATTGCTGGTGTCTGTTGGCACGCCCTCGGCCTCTGGCCCTGTAACTGTCAGCCCACCCAATGCCGCTGGTGTGATGGTCAACACATCACCGACCCCCGCAAACATCACCAGCGAATCCATCAGGTGATACCCATCATCGCGCTGGCCTGTTACGTGTAGGGATAGGTTGACCTTGGCTGGCGCGAAAACCTTAACCGCCATTCGCCAACACCGGCAGAGGCTCCGCACCTTCATCTTTCAGCACCGCGTCCAGACCGACCTCAAGTTTACGGCGAATCCGGGCTGCATCGACCTCTTCGGGCTCAAACGACATGGCTCGACGCCATTGGAATTCAGCCTCCAGTCGGCGGCCAACGGCCCATAATGTATCGCCCAGATGGTCCGACACAATCGGGTCTACTGGCGTCAATTCGGCGGCACGTTCCATATGGGTCACGGCCTCTTCAAAGCGGCGCAAGCGGTATAGCGCCCAGCCCAGTGAATCAGTAATGTAGCCGTCATTTGGCACGGCAGCTACGGCCCGCTCGATCATTTCAAGTGCTTCGTCCAGCTTGATGTTTTGTTCCAGCAACGAATAGCCGAGATAATTCAAAACCTGCGGCTGGTTCGGGTTCAATTTCAGCGCCATGCGAAAATCAGCTTCGGCTTTTTCCCAATTGTCCGTGCGCTCGTAGCTGATGCCGCGTGCGTAAAACAGAAACCAATCGTCAGCCACCGGTGCGCCTGACAAAACCAAGGCGTTGGTATAGGCCTCGGCGGCCTCGCTATAGCGTTCAAGCCGGCGCAGCGCGTTGCCCAATGACGATTGCACAGACGGCAAGTCGCCGTGGCTTTTGGTCAGTTGTTCCAGAACCTCGATCGCGGCTTCTTCTTTGCCTGCTTTGCGCAGGGCAGCGGCGCGGCCCAATTCGGCGGCATGGAATGACGGATCATCCCGCGGCACTTTGTTATAGGCCAAGGTCGCCAGTTCATATTGCTCCAGCTCTTCTAGCAAACCAGCGCTCATCAAAATCGCGTCGATGTGGGTCGGTTTCAGATACTCTGCCATGCGAGTGTAAACCAGCGTATAGCCATTGTCCGTCTCCCCGCGCAGGGCGTTGGCGACCGAATAAAACACCTCGGCCAAGCCTTCGGAAGGGTTTTGCACCGTGCGGAACGGCAGCTTTTTTCCGGCTTCAAGATCGCGGCGCAATTGCGTGATCCGCGGGTCCAACTCTTCGCCAAATACATCAACCATCAATTCAAGCGCGTCGGCATTGCGATCAAGCTGGCTGAGTATCTCGACATGGGCCAAAACACCGCCGACAGTCACCCGCAACGGGCCGTTTTTATCACCGACAAATATCTCTTGCGCGCGCTTATACTCACCAACCGAAGCCAACCCCAAGGCTTTGTGATAGAGACCAAATCCACGGGTGCCCTTGGCATCAGCGACAGTGTCAAAATGCGCCAGTCCGGCGTCCAAATTTCCGCGCCCGATTTCAGCCCAGGCCATGGCCAAACCATCCACCAATGGGCCGATCGCATCACCACCCTCAAGCATTTCGATCATACCGTCGTAGTCTTGCTTTTGGGCCAAATCAACCAGCAGCACGATGCGCGAAATTTGGCTGACAGCGCCATCCGCTGCCATTTTGCGCGCCACAGGTACCGCGCGCATCAATTCGCCCAAACCCACAAACGACACCACCGCGTTTTCCATTAAGGACACGTTTGCCGGATCGCGGATCAGCGCTTTGGTATAATACTCGGCCCCGGCGCGATAGTCGCTGTAAAAGCTGGCGTGACGCGCCGCCAAATAGGCCCCGGACAATCCGTCAGCCGTAGCAAATGAGGCTGGCATGGCGACTGCAATACCCAAGGCAAGGGCAAGAATGGAGCGACGTGGAGATATGGGCACGAGTGATCTGACCTTATGTTTGAACCTGCTATATCACTGAAACCTAGTCGTTCGTTTGCGCCAAATCAATGCGGGGGGCCGAAATGAGCTCCCCGTAAACTGACAAATCCGTTACATATTCGGATAATTCGGCCCATCGCCGCCCTGTGGCGTTGTCCAAGTGATGTTTTGGCTTGGGTCTTTGATGTCGCAGGTTTTGCAATGGACGCAGTTTTGGAAGTTGATCTGGAAACGCGGCTCGCTGCCCTCTTCTTCGATCACCTCATAAACACCGGCCGGGCAATACCGCTGTGCCGGTTCAGCGAACTTTGGCAGGTTCACTGAAATTGGCAAGCTGGGGTCACCCAACTGCAAGTGGCATGGCTGGCTTTCCTCGTGATTGGTGGCCGAGAAACTAACGCTGGTCAGCCTGTCAAACGACAGGGTTCCGTCAGCTTTGGGGTAGTCAATCGGCTTGTAGTTTGCCGCTTCGCCCGTGGCCAACGCGTCCGATTTGCCGTGCTTCCATGTGCCCAACGGGTTCCAACCTGTGACGTTGGCAACCCACATGTCGAACCCGCCCAGAACCAAGGAGGGCAACATCCCCAGCTTGGACCAGATCGGCTTTACATTGCGCACGCGTTTCAGGTCTTTGGCAATAGGGCCGGATTTCAGGTCAGCCTCATAGGCGGACAGTTCATCGCCCGAACGTCCCTCTTTGAACGCTGCAATCGCAGCCTCGGCCGCTGAAATGCCAGACAGCATCGCATTATGGTTGCCTTTGATCCGCGGCACGTTCACCAATCCGGCAGAACAGCCCAGCAGCGCACCGCCCGGAAAAACGGTTTTTGGTACGGATTGCCAGCCACCTTCAGTGATCGCCCGCGCGCCATAAGCCACGCGTTTACCGCCTTTCAGCAGCTCGGCCACCATCGGGTGATGTTTGAAGCGCTGGAATTCTTGGTACGGTGAAAGATATGGATTTTTGTAGTTCAGGTGCACGACGAAACCGACGTAAACTTGATTGTTGTCAATGTGATAGATGAATGATCCACCGCCGGCGTTTTTGCCCAAAGGCCAACCCATCGTGTGGGTCACAGTGCCCTCACGGTGCTTGTCTGGGTCGATCTCCCAGATTTCTTTCATCCCCAGCCCAAACTTGGCCACATCAGCGTCTGCACTTAGGTCATATTTGGCGATCACTTCCTTGGACAGGCTGCCGCGCACACCTTCGGACAGGAACACATATTTGCCGCTCAGGATCATGCCAGGCTCATAAGCGTCCGACGGGGTCCCGTCAGCGTTTTTGCCAAACTCGCCCGCGACCACGCCGGTCACTTGACCGTTGTCGCCGTAGATCAATTCGGAACACGCCATACCAGGGAAAATCTCGACGCCCAGTTCCTCGGCCTGTTCTGCCATCCAGCGGCAGACGTTGGCCATCGACACGATGTAACAACCGTGGTTGCTCATCAATGGGGGCATCGGCGTGGTGGGGATGCGCAGTTTTCCTGCCTCGCCAAGCATATAGAAATTGTCTTTTTTCACAGGCACGTTGATCGGTGCGCCTTTATCTTTCCAATCGGGGATCAAATTGTTCAGGCCCACAGGGTCCAGAACCGCGCCTGACAGAATATGTGCGCCCACTTCCGAGCCTTTTTCAAGCACAACAACCTGAATATCCGCATCCAGCTGTTTCAGCCTGATCGCCGCCGAAAGGCCCGCAGGCCCCGCGCCTACAATCACTACATCATAATCCATTGTTTCGCGTTCTATCTCGGCCATATCTGTTCTCGCTTCTTGGCTGTCGCGCAATAATGTTTACGCGGTGAATTCGTTAACTCGTTCGTAGCGGAAACTGCCACAGCGGGTCAATCATTACACGGCGTTATTGCGCCGCCGTAACACCCACCAAACGCAAAATATGACGATAATCGAGACATATCCGTCGACCGCATAGTGATAGCCCGTGAAAATCGACAGATAGAGCGTGAAAAACAAGAAGGTTACAGCCAGTGGCGCCAGCCATTTACTGCGCTCACACATATAGATCGCCGCCACAGTTGCAATCGCAACATGGACGCTGGGAAAGGCCGAAATCCCCGACCCAATCAGCACGGAATGGCCGGCGTAAATTTCCCATAGGGCCTTTTGTGTGACGCCTATCCCCGAGGCCGCAACGCCGCTGTCCACCAGCGCCACCGTTAAGCCTGCAAAGCGCTCGCCGCCCAGCAAGCGGTCATAAAAAACTGGGCCGACGGACAGGCCCGAAAAGGCCAATACATTGCCGACAAAAATCCATGCCACAGCATAGAGAATCAAAGTGCGCATCATACGGGCGCGGTCCTCATCCGTAAGCGCGATGATGACCGGTAGGGCAAAAGCGGGCAACGCCCAGACCGTCAAATAGCTGTAAATCATTAGGTTGGTGGGCAGATAGTCTCCCATCCAATGGGCAATCACCCAAGGGTCCACCCCGAAATGCAACGCCTTATCGACACTGGCCATCAGTGGATCGGCAAAATAGGGGGTGATAAAGGACATCACGTTTTTAAGCACCGTAAACCCTGCATGAATGAATACGCTGGCAAACAGCGCCAATCCAATCACAGGGAACCGCGCCCGCAACACATCGCGATCCACCGTCAAAACCAGGATAATCAAACCAATCAATATGCCGATCAGAAAATATTTCCCAGTTTGCCACAACAGATACGCAGACCGGGTGACGGCCACAAAACCCGTCATGCCCCCATCCATAAAGAATGGCGCAAAGATAATGGCGAAAACCATGTAAACGGTGCTGAATAGAAAAAATGCTCGCATGACCTGCTCCTGCGTCAATATGTATTGTTTTTAATTATTGTAGCCTCGGTAGCGCAACTAAGCCACCTGCGTCAATTATCCGCCTACATCATAAGTAAATGATGTATTTCCCTTGCAATCATGCCACTTGTCGGTTTGTTTGGATAAACAGTTAAACGCGGCGGGTAAATTCCGGCCGTACCCTCAAAACTGAAGAGAATTATGGAAAAAATACCGCTGACCCGCACGGGACATACCGTGCTCGAAAAAGAACTGAAAATCCTCAAGTCCGAGGAACGCCCCGCCGTGATCCGTGCGATTGCCGAGGCGCGCGAGCATGGCGATCTGTCGGAGAATGCCGAATATCACGCCGCCCGCGAAAAACAGAGCTTTATCGAGGGGCGCGTGAAAGAGCTTGAGGCGATCCTGTCGCTGGCTGATGTGATCGACCCTGGCACCATGTCCGGCACCATCAAATTTGGCGCAACGGTCACCTTGGTTGACGAGGACACCGATGAAGAGAAAACCTATCAGATCGTGGGCGAGCCAGAAGCCAACATCGAAAAAGGTCTGCTCAATCTACGCTCGCCTTTGGCGCGTTCTTTGATTGGCAAAGAAGAGGGCGACAGCATCGAGGTGAAAACCCCGGGCGGCGAAAAAGCCTATGAAATTCTGAGCATCGAATACAAGTGACGGGTCACAAAAGCCATGTCTGAACCGATGAACGAAAACAAAGCTGATAGGCCGATTGATCTTGGCATCTATGGCCGTGGCGGCGGTGGCGGTATTACTGCGGCCGAAATCATCGCGATTGCGCTAAGCGCAATTTGGATTTTGGGTGTCATTTTGTTCTTTACGTTTGCCCCGACGGGCGACGGTGATGTTTCGCTTGATCCGATCGTGTTCGTGATGAAAATGATGGCGATTTTCTTGCCGATTGCGGTGATCTGGGTCGGGGCCGCTGCGGCGCGTTCAGCACGGGTTATGCGAGTTGAATCTGCACGCCTTCAGGCCGCCGTGGACGCCATGCGCCACACTTATATCGCCCAATCCCAAAACGACGCGACGGGGATGAAACCCTCGGTCGAAAAAAAGCTGGATGAAATCGCGGCGGCGCAAAAGCAAACCGAAACTGCCATCGCCACCTTTAGTTCAACCCGTCAGCGTGCGGCACCGCAAGCCACCTCTAGTAAACCGGCGATCCCGTCGGGTGGGGCCGTTGGGGCGAATGAACAAACCAGCCTAGAGCTGGGTACCACCGCCGAGGACATCGCGCCGCGCATCAGTGTCAATGATTTTGTACGCGCGTTGAATTTCCCGGAAACGGTTGATGACCGCGACGGGTTTGCCGCCCTGCGCCGCGCCCTGCAAGACCGGACTGTTGCCCGCCTAATTCAGGCCGCACAGGACGTTTTGACCCTGCTAAGCCAAGAAGGCATCTATATGGATGACCTCACACCTGACCGTTCGCGCCCCGAATTTTGGCGCAAATTTGCCCAAGGCGAACGTGGTCGTGCGATTGCGGCTCTGGGCGGCGTTCGGGACCGCTCCAGCCTTGCGCTGGCATCAGGCCGGATGCGCCAAGATCCGATTTTCCGCGACGCTGTGCATCATTTTTTGCGTCAGTTCGACAAGACATTTTCCGAATTTGAGGCCGAGGCTTCGGATCAGGAAATCGTTGCTTTGTCCGACACCAGAACCGCGCGCGCCTTTATGCTGCTTGGCCGTGTCACCGGCACCTTTGATTAGACGCTAAATTTTCAAGCTGCCGTAAGGTATGTAACGCACCAAATCACCCTCAGCGATCACTTGGGCACCGTCAGGCAGTTCCACCAACCCGTCGGCCCATGACAGGCCCGAAATACGGCCTGACCCTTCGGATTTGTAAACATCGACCCGACCATCGGGTTGCATTTTTGCCCGTAGGTATTCGCGCCGCCCTGCCTTTTTGGTTTTGGAAAAAGCGGCGGGAACCATGAAGCCTTGGGGCTGCACCCAACCGGCTCCAGACAGCGCCGACAATGAAGGGTGCGCAAAAATAGCGGCACAAACGAAGGCCGCCACGGGGTTGCCCGGCAGGCCAAAGATCGGCACACCGTGCCACATGCCCAAGGCCAATGGTCGCCCCGGTTTAAGCGCGATCCGCCATGCTTCGAGCGCACCTTCATCGCGCAGCAGGGCCGAGACATGGTCCTCGTCCCCTGCCGATGCGCCGCCTGTGGTCAAAATCACATCGACCTGTTCACAAGCCGCATTCAAGCTGGCTTTCAACAGGTCGCGGTCGTCATTCACATGGCCTAAATCACAGGCTTCAAACCCCCAGCGTGCCGCCATAGATAGCAACATCGGGCGGTTCGCGTCATAGGTTTTGTCGGGCCCCGACGCACCACCATCCGCCGCAATGATCTCGTCTCCGGTAGACAACACGCCGACCCGCAACGGCTTGTGTACGGCGATCTCGCTGATGCCCAACCCTGTCAGCAACGCCAAATCTGGGCTGCACAATTTATGCCCCGCTGGCAGAGCCACCTGCCCCGCTTCCACGTCTTCGCCGGCCTTGCGGGTGTTTGAACCTGCTTTGATCGGCCCTTGAAACGCGATGTGTGTGTCTGTGCGGCTCACGTCTTCTTCCATCACCACAGTATCGACACCGAGGGGTACCAAAGCCCCGGTCAAAATCCGGACCGCGTGACCCTTTGGCACAGCACCGTCAAAAGGCGCGCCCGCCGCCGCACGGCCTTCAACCAGCGGCAACACATAAGGTGCCGCTCCGATGGTGTCGGCCGCAAACCCATAGCCGTCCATCGCTGAGTTCGCGCCGGGTGGGTTAGAGCGCAAAGCCACTTGCGGCTGCGCCAAAACGCGGCCTGTGGCGTCAGACACGATGATATTCTCTTGGCCGACAACACAGCCCAAGCGTCCCTCAAGATGTGCCAAAGCCTCGTCCACAGGCATCCAGTTCACACCTTCAGGCAACGCAAAGCAATCGTTGCGCATGGTGGGCGGGGTCAGGTCAGGCATTGTCTGCACTTGCGTCTGTTCCAAACCAACCTGCTGCAAAACAAAGTCCGCAATCGACACGGTGTCGTCCAGATCAAATTTTGGCACGCTCAACCCATCGGGATCATGATCACTCGCCACTCCGACGATGGTGTCGTCCTCCAGCGCAATCAACGGCTGTCCTGTGGCGGCGCGATTGGCTTCTATTTTCTGATGGCCATCACGTTTATAGCCTTCGATCAACACCAAATCATTGGGTGAAAAATGCGTTAGCAATTGCGCCAGCGTCGGTTCATCCTCGTTGCGTAATTCGTGCATCAAGGCCCAGCGTTGGCGCGAGGCCAGCAAGACTTCGTTGGCCCCCGCCTCGCGGTGGCGATAGCTGTCTTTGCCCTTGTGATCGACATCGAAACGGTGATGCGCATGTTTCAGCGTTGCCACCGAAAATCCACGCCCCGTGATCTCGGTGACAAGCCGCTCGACCAATCCTGTTTTGCCGGAATTTTTCCAGCCAACAACTCCGAATACTTTCATTCCGATCCTCCAGACAACAACGACTGCGCGGTCTTCATATCCTCTGGCGTGTTGACGTTAAAGAACGGATCAAACCCCGCGACCGCAAAGGGCGCAAGTGCCGCACCGTGGCGGTCGGTCCACTGCACCACTTTGCGAACGCCATCCTGCAAGGCGTCGCGCAAATCGTCGCGCAGGGCGACGGGCCACAGCCCGAACGTTGGCTGGCGCAAAAGGCCACGGGTTGGATGTGGTGAGGCCGCCAAGGCCATCCCCGTGTCAGTGTCTTCGGCGGCCATTTGCAGGCGTGGGACCAAGTCGGCGGGGAAAAACGGTGTGTCTGCGGCCGCGGTGACGATGTGATCAACCCCCAGCGTTGCCGCCCAGTCCAGTCCCGCCAAAACGCCCGCCAACGGCCCCGCGAAACCGTCGATGCTGTCTGGCAGAACTGGTATGCTGAACTCGGAAAATCGCGCCGCATCGCCGTTTGCATTGAGCGCCATGCCCGCCACTTGAGGCTCCAACCGGTCGATCACCCGCGCCAGCAAGGTCTGGCCATCCAGCATCAACAACCCTTTGTCGCCACCGCCCATGCGCGTGGCCAAGCCGCCCGCCAATATCACCCCTAAAGGAATCTGCATCATGCCCCCTTGCGGCCGTGTTTTTTGGCCTCGTTTGGCACCGTCTTTGGGTCAACATCACGCTGCAACCGGTCTGCCCCTGACAGGCATTGAAACCGCTGGCCGCGCATCCGGCCAATCAACGTCAGCCCAACCTGATTGGCGATCTCGACACCCCACGCGGTAAAGCCAGATCGCGATGCCAGCACCGGAATGCCCATCATCGCGGTTTTGATCACCATCTCGCTGGTCAATCGCCCTGTGGTGTACAGGATCTTATCCGCCCCATCCACGCCTTCGGACAGCATCCAGCCGGCAACCTTGTCGACCGCATTGTGACGCCCGACGTCTTCCATATAGACCAGTGGGCGGTCCTGTTGGCACAAAATCGTGCCATGCAGCGCACCTGCTGTCAGATACAGGCTCGGCGTGCGGTTGATCTTGTCTGCGAGGGCATAGAGCCAAGAGGTACGCAGCTCTGCTTGCGGCAAGGTCACCCCTGCCAGCCCTTCCATCATGTCACCAAACACAGTGCCAACGGCACAGCCAGAGGTACGGGTTTTGCGGGCCAGCTTGTCCTCATAATCGGTCTCGATAGCCGTGCGCACCACCACGGCTTCCAATTCAGCCTCAAAGTCGACCGAGGTGATGTCTTCGTCCACCGACAACATCCCCTGATTTCGCAGGAACCCCAGTGCCAAATATTCAGGGTAATCGCCAATGGTCATTGCAGTGACAATCTCGCGCTTGTTCAGATATATCGTCAATGGACGTTCTTCGATTACCGCGATCTGTTGCAGTGCACCCAAATGGTCAACCGCGTCTACAATGCGGGTCAATCTTGCGGCCTCTGGATTGGGTGCAATCAGATAGTCCGACAGATGATCGTTACGCGCCATTTGCAAATCCCCGCGATTGGTCCTAATGCCAGTATGTAAGATTAGCGAACGGACAGAAAATGACCACCACAAAACGCGCCTTTCTCCACGGCATTCGCGACGGGATGCCCTTTATTCTGGTGGTGTTTCCCTTCGCCATGTTGTTTGGCGTGGTCGCTACAGAGACAGGGTTGAGCACCATACAGACCTTCATTTTCAGTATCGCGGTCATTGCCGGGGCAGCGCAATTTGCGGCGATCCAACTGATGGCAGACAATGCACCCGTCTTGATCGTGGTCGCAACGGCACTGGCGGTGAATTTGCGGATGGCGATGTATTCGGCCTCGATTGCACCCTATTTGCGCGGGGTTCCGTTTTGGAAACGCGCTGCGATGTCGTATATTTTGGTTGATCAAAACTATGCGCTTGGCCTTACCAAATTCGAGACCGAACCCAAAATGAGCGGCTCTGAAAGGGTTGCGTATTTTACCGGCTCCATGACGGTCAACATGCCACTTTGGTATAGCGGCACTTTGGTCGGCGCGTTGGTTGGATCGCGCATTCCACCAGAATATGCGTTGGATTTCGCGGTGCCGATCACCTTTTTGGCGCTGGTTGGGCCGATGTTGAAAACGGCAGCCCATGTGATGGCCGCGCTGACGTCCATTGTAATGGCATTGTTGCTTGGATTTGTACCCTATGATCTGGGACTGATATTGGCGGCGGTGGCGGCGATGATTGTCGGAGCACAGGTCGAGTTGATGGTCAAGGGGCGCGCCACATGAATTATTCAACGCCTGAAATATGGACTATTATTGCGTTGGTTGCGCTTGGTACCTACCTGATCCGGTTTTCCTTTATCGGGATGGTTGGTGATCGCGAATTACCTGAATGGGTGCTGCGCCACCTGCGGTATACGCCTGTTGCCGTGCTGCCCGGGTTGGTCGCGCCATTGGTGCTGTGGCCCGATGCCACGGGTGGCAATTATGATGCCCCGCGGATGGTGGCTGCAGCGGTGACGATATGTCTGGCTATGCTGTTCAAAAACATGTTGCTCGCTATTTTCGGTGGTGCGTCAACTTTGTTTTTGATGATGTCCTTGCTGGGCTAGTCCTAGTAAATGTTCTTTTGCTGGTCGCGCAGCAGACCCGAATTGTCATCCTCATCGTCGTCATAAACCGTGTGGGTTTTGACGCCTGGAATTTGGCTGAATTGCTTCATGGCTTTCAGCGGATAAAACGTCGTTTTGATCCCTTCAAATCCGGGCAGCCCTTTTAGAACTGTTGTGATACTTTGGGTGCAATAGGCTTTTGGCGCGGCCCCATGCGCCTGAACGGCGCGGATTGCGGCTTCAGCGACTTCGGGTGACACCTCGACGGTTTGCATCACGGTGCGGAAAGTTTCGCGGGTATGGTAATCAATATAATAGCTAAGAACGCGCGGATTGATGCCGTAGTGCACATCGTTGCGCTCAGGAATGCTGGGGCTCCACCATGTGCCGGCGGGATCAAACAGGATGCGTTGCGATCCGTTGATCATCAGGCCTGCGTGTGCGCCGCCATTAGAGCGGTTTGAAATCACCGTAAACAGGGTCAGCGAGGTTGGGCCGTTGTGGTGATAAGCAACGCGCTGTACGTCCGCATCTGGCGCCCATTTGGATTCAGCCCCGCAGGCTGCCAGAAAAATGGGCAGCATAAGGCCCAGCAACAACTTACGCATTCTTCGCCTCACTCCCCAATTTCCGAATCGTCAGGTCTGGGTATCAGCCGTTGACCAAATACAGCAGAAACAAAAACACCATTGAGCCCAGCATGCCATAGCCTGCGAACTTCAAAAATCCGTTGAATGTTTTTTCCTGTTCTTTGATTTCCATCGTGCCATTCTCGTGTTTAGACATCTTGCGCTTCCCTTCTCTAAATTCGTTTTTGTTCAATTAAACGATTTGAAATGATCTGTCACGAACATATCAAACCAAATACATGCCTCACTCGGATTCCAAATCGGCAACCAACCGAAAACCGATCCGATTGGCGGCGACTTCGGTGCTTTTCTTGGGGATTGCACGCAACATGACACTTAGTTGGGTGACATGTTGGATCAATTGCGTTTTGGTGCCGTCTCCGTCGCTGCCATAAAAGGTGACGATGTCAGGGTCAAAGAACCCCAAACCCTCGATGCGCAAAACGCCTGCGTCCCCGCCGACAAAACCAACGGCGATTTCATGCTCTGCATCCAGCTGCTCTTCAAAGTTCTGGATATAGATGACCAGCCGTTCATAGGCCCATTCGGCTGGGCTTTTTTCGTCCAACGGCACGTCGGATACGCTCTCGGGCAATGGCTTGCCTTCGGCGGTTGCCGCGGCTTTGGGATCGACGTGAACCGCGTGCGCCCTCGGTTCGGGGCATGGGTCTTTTGCTGCGGCTTTGGCTTTTGCTTTGACGTTTTTCGCCTTTGGTTTCTTAACCATATACTAGCCTTTCAGCGCCCAAAGCCATGCACCGTCTTCGCGCAAGTTCCGTGTGAGCTGCCCTTCGATATACATGTGATTAAGGTGGGCCATCGCCTCGACCAAGGCAAGACCGTAAACATCTTCGCCAATTTTGCGTTTGAACAAGGGGGTGAAACAATCCGAGGCCACACGCGGCGTTTCCAGATGTTCCGCCAACCGTCTGAGCGCCCCGTGGTGATTATCAATCAGCTGGCGCATCCGTGTGGGCAGGCCGACAAATGGCAATTTATGCCCTCCCAGAACCAGCTGATCCTCGCGGGCATATTGCGACAAGCGTTCGCAGGATTCCAACCATTCGGCCAGTGGATCGGCCTCGGGTTCGGTCGCATAGACGCCGATGTTGGGCGAAATAGACGACAGCAATTGATCACCACCCAGCACCAGGTTGTCGTCTCTGCTCCAGAATGTTGCGTGCTCGGGAGCGTGGCCGTTGCCCATATGCACGTCCCAATCTCGGCCCCCGATGCGGATCACATCGTCCTGTTTGATGCGCCGGAATCCCAACGGCATCGGCGCAACCACATCGGCAAAATTGAAGGGACGCTCGGCGGCGCGCTTGTTGTAAATCTCGGCGTCCATACCGCCGGACCGCCAAAAGGTCAGCGTTTCTTCGGAGGGGGAATCCTGCACATCCAGGGTCAACATCCGCGAGAACAACCATGCGGTGCGGGTGGTCCATAATTCAGCGTCATGCTCGGACTGGAACCAACCGGCCAAACCAACGTGATCGGGGTGGTGATGGGTGACAATCACACGGCCAACAGGTTTGCCCGCCAATGGCCCCGCCAACAGCTTGCCCCAAACCGCTTTGCTGCGTTTTGAGGCAAATCCAGTGTCTATCACCGTCCAGCTGTCGCCGTCATCCAGCGCATAGATGTTCACATGGTCCAGCGTCATCGGTAAAGGCAGCCGCATCCACAGCACGCCCTTGGCAACCGTGATTGCTTCGCCTTCGGCGGGTATTTTTTCGAACGGATAGCGGATTCTTGAGATATGTTGGTCCATCAAGACGATAGATCATCAACCGAGATCGCATACAACCCCTCGGCACCGGCTTTAACGTGAATCAACAGCCCCGCGTGTTCCGGCAAAAGGCGGCTGATATAAAACCGCGCCAGATGGCTGCGGGCACCTTTGCCATCTTCGGCCACGGCCGTTTTCAGGTGGTAGTGCGCGCCCAAAACCCGTGCAAACGCTCGCAGGTATGGCACAGCCCCCGCGAAACGCTCATTCAGATCATCCTGCCCGACCAACCATTCGGTGGCCTCGCGCAATGTCTCGGCGGCATCCCAAACCTGGCCCGCCATAACCGGAAAATCACCGCGCACCGCTTCGGCATTAGCCTCGATTTCGTCCAACAACCCAAAGGCTGCGTCGCCGCCATCCATCATTTTGCGCGCCACAAGGTCCATAGCTTGAATACCGTTGGTGCCTTCATAAATTTCTGTCACGCGAACGTCGCGCGCATATTGCGCAGCACCTGTTTCCTCGATGAACCCCATGCCGCCGTGCACTTGCATGCCAAGCGCAGCCACGGCAGATCCCGTATCGGTGCCATAGGCCTTGGCAATCGGCGTCAAAAGCGCCGCCCGCGCCCGCCAATCGGCATTCTCCAGTGCGTTGCCCATATCAATCGCCACACCACACGACAGCGCAATGGCGCGGGCCGCGTGGATTTCGGCTTTCATGGTCAGCAGCATCCGGCGCACATCGGCATGGTCCACAATCGTCCCCGTGCCGCCCTCGACCGGGGTGCGGCCTTGCTTGCGCTCGGTCGCATAGGCCAGCGCATGTTGAAACGCACCTTCAGCCGCACCCAAGCCCTGAACAGCAACGCCCAAACGCGCGTTGTTCATCATCGTGAACATGGTTTTCATGCCAGCGTGTTCTTCGCCAACCAGCCAGCCGGTTGCACCATCAAATTGCATTACGGCTGTGGGGGATCCATGCAGACCCAACTTATGTTCCAGCGATACAACTTTGAGCGTATTGGCCACACCCAGATTACCTTCGGCATCCGGTATCCGTTTTGGCACCATAAACAGGCTAATACCTTTGGTTCCCGCCACCCCGTCCGGCAGGCGAGCCAGCACCAAGTGACAGGTGTTTTCGATGAAATCACTATCAGCCCAGCTGATGAAAATCTTTGTGCCTGTGACGGCATAGGTCCCGTCCCCATTTGGAACAGCCTTACTGCGCAGCGCCCCGACATCCGAGCCGGCATTTGGTTCGGTCAAGTTCATGGTGCCATGCCATTCGCCACTGATCAATTTCGGTAGATACAGCGCCTTGATCGCGTCACTGGCATGATGCTCAAGGGCCTCAATCTGGCCTTGCGACATCAGCGGGTTCAACTGCAGCGCAAGACAGGCCCCCGACATCATTTCATTCACCGCCGTGGTCATCGCCACGGGCAAACCCATGCCACCATTTTCAGAGCGGGCCGAAATGCCGATCCAGCCACCATCTGCAATGGCGCGGTATCCCGCGTCAAATCCGGGCGAGCAACGCACCTTGCCGTTTTCCAATACTGCCGGATGCAAATCTCCTTCGCGCTGCAACGGGGCCAGCACTTCATTGCTCAACTTGGCGGCCTCCGTCAGAATGGCATCGACCATATCGGGTGTGGCCTCGGCAAACAGATCCGTGCCAGCGACCTGATCCAGCCCGACCACATGATCAAACAGGAATTGATAGTCCGAAACGGGGGCATTGTATGGCATGTGGTACATCCTATTGTTACAGGCAGCTTGGAATTTACGTGTGCGTTGGCTATGTCAGGTCTACTATTCAGCGAGCCCGCTCTTTCATCAACCGGAACGCAGCGTCAAATATGTCGGATGTATCAACTCAACTTCTGGATGCCACCCGAACCGGCATCAATCGCGCTGCCGAAATTTTGCGCGGTGGCGGGCTTGCGGCCTTTCCAACCGAGACGGTTTACGGGTTGGGTGCAGATGCCTGTGATGGCCGCGCGGTGGCGCAGATTTTCGATGCCAAGGGGCGTCCCGCGTTCAATCCGCTGATTGTCCACGTTGCCTCGCTTGACATGGCCCAAGACATCGCCGTGTTTAATGACGATGCCCTTCGCCTTGCTGCCGCTTTTTGGCCCGGTCCCTTAACACTGGTCTTACCACTGCGGCCAAAGGCAAACCTCTCGCCTCTGGTCTCGGCCGGCCTGCCCACCGTCGGTATTCGATTGCCTGAACACCCTGTCGCGCAGCAATTGCTCACTGCATTTGATGGGCCTGTTGCGGCCCCCTCGGCCAACCGCTCTGGTAAAATCAGCCCTACATCCGCCGCCCACGTTGCGGCTGGACTGTCGGGTCGCATCGACGCCATCTTGGATGCTGGTGCCTGTCCGGTTGGTTTGGAAAGCACCATCATCGGCTTTGATCCGATGTCAACCTTGCTGCGCAGTGGCGGTCTGCCGGTTGAAGCAATCGAGACTTGCCTTGGCGCGCATCTCGCCAGCCACTCTGCCAACGCCACCCCAAACGCCGCCCCAAACGCCCCTGGCCAACTCACATCGCATTACGCGCCCACGGCAGCTCTGCGCTTGAATGCAACAACCACACGCAAAGGTGAGTTAAAGCTCGGCTTTGGTCCAGATACCCAAGCCGACCTGAACCTTTCCCCCTCAGGTGATCTCGTCGAGGCCGCCGCCAATCTGTTCCAATACCTGCACCGGCTGGACGCTCAAAACGCCCCCATCGCAGTCGCGCCGATCCCCGCCAAAGGTCTCGGTCTTGCGATCAATGACCGCCTCACCCGCGCAGCAGCGCCGCGCCCCTAACACGTTCCACTGTGTTTCTTTTTTGCAAAAATATCCTCGCCGAAGGCATGGAATCTCTTGATTCTAAGCGCGCCCCGCGGTTGCCGACAACATCAGCGCATCAACGCCCAACAATTTCAGCGCCGCCACCCATTTGTCTGCATCAGGCACATCGAAAACCACCTCCAACGTCGCATCGCACGTCAGCCAACCGTTTTGCTGAATCTCATGCTCCAACTGCCCAGAGCCCCAGCCTGCATAGCCCAGCGCCAACAACGCTTGTTGCGGGCCTTCGTTGTTGGCAATGTCCGTCAAAATGTCCCGCGTCGCGGTCATGCTGAACTGGGCATCAACCTGCAATGTTATCTCATCCAGATCGTAGTCCGCTGTGTGCAAAACAAACCCGCGGCCAATCTCGACAGGGCCACCGAAATAGATCGGTGTTTCAGGGATACCCGGCAGCGCCTTGATCGACAGCTGCTTTAGCAACCCGGCAAATGGCACTTCGGGTGTTGGCTTGTTTAGGATCAACCCCATCGCCCCCTCATCAGAATGAGCGCACATATAGACCACACTTTTATCAAAGCGCGGATCTGACATCCCGGGCATGGCAATCAACAATTTGCCACAAAGGTTTACGTTTTCAACAGGCATTTCCATACCTACAGAATGGGTCAGCAGCGGCCCATGTGCAAGGCCTTCAAATGCCACAGTTACAGTTCAGTCGCCTGAATGTGATTTCCCATCGCGTAATTCATGCCTATGTTGCGCATATGATTAAAAGAGCTCTTCTCATCTGCGGCCTGTTGTTTGGTCTGCTGCCCTCGGCCCATGCCGAAACCTCTGTTGCCGTGCCTGATCGTGTACTGGCCCTGTCGGTGCTGCAAGGCTACCGCACCCAAAACGGCACCCATATGGCCGCGCTGCGCCTTCAACTGAAACCTGGGTGGAAGACCTATTGGCGCGCACCGGGCGAAGGTGGCATCCCACCGCAATTTGACTGGTCAGGTTCGCAAAACATCAAATCCGTGCAATTTCATTGGCCCAGCCCCAAGGTCGGCTATGCCAATGGATTGCGCACCATTGGCTATACGGACGAAGTGATTATCCCTGTCGAGTTTTCCCTACGCCGTAAATCTGGACCTGCTTCTCTAAACGGACGCGTTGATTTGGGCGTGTGCAAAGAAATCTGTGTGCCGCTGAGCTTGGAGTTCACCGCCGCTTTGCCCAAGGGGCGTATAAAGCCCGACCCGATGATCCGTGCCGCACTGAAAACACTACCGCTGCCCGCGGCCAAGGCCGGTGCTAAAAACGTGACCTGCGCGATTGAGCCGATTTCCGACGGGCTGCGGGTGACGGCCACCTTTACGTTGCCCTCAACAGGGGGGAAAGAAGTCACCGTGATCGAAGCGCCGGATCAATCCATCTGGGTGTCCGAGGCCACAACCAAACGCGTCGGTAATACGCTGACCGTCACCAGTGAAATGGTGCCGCCATCGAATGCGCCGTTTTTGCTGGAACGCTCAAAAATCCGCATCACTGTGATCGGAGCGCGTTACGCGGTCGACATTATGGGCTGTACGGGTTAGCCGCTCATCGCGCCCTCTCTGGCACTTTTCGCGAAGAATGCCCGTAAGGGCATGATGAGCAGACGCGCCGCGCATTCACCCCGCTCGATTGCGCAGTCCAAACGCCAACGCCCCACCGATATAGGCCAACAGTGCCAATATCGCCGACCCCGCTACAAACAGCATGAATGCCACGCTCAATTCTCTTGGGCTGTCGCTGGCTATAGGAACCAGGAAATGCACAAACTCCGGCAAGCTGCCTTGCACCAAAACGGCACCTAGCGTGGCCGCAAATAGCGCCACAATTCCCAGCGCTACAGCAACCGTCACCACACCCACTATCGCATTGCGACCCTGTCCCTGAAGACCACGGCGCAGTGCACTGAACTGGCGACCAAAGTCCTGCTGAACCGCCAAGAGCGCAGGCACCAACAGCAACACCAAAAATAACCCGAAGCCAAGCCCGTACACCAATGTGATCACTGTCGGCTTCAAAAACTGCGCCTGTGACGACTTCTCAAACAACAGTGGTGCCAGTCCCAACACCGTGGTCAATGTGGTCAACATTACAGGGCGCAACCTGTCCGCCGCGCCGTCAATGATAGCCGGAACCAATCCGCGATCGACGGCATATTCATCAACCGTCGAAATCAGCACAATGGAATCATTGATGATGATGCCCGTCATCCCGATCATCCCAACCACCGAGAACATCGACAAAGGCACGTCCCATGCCATGTGGCCATAGATGGTACCAACCAACCCAAAGGGAATGATCGCCATCACCACTATCGGCCTAGTCCAACTAGAGAATATCCACGCCAGCGTCAGGAAAATCCCGATCAGACACAGACCGAACCCGACCATCGCCTCGGACAGAAATTCACCCTCTTGTTCCGCCAACCCGCCCATCAAGGTTTCAACCCCAAAACGGCTGCTGATCTCTGGCAGAATGACTTCGCGAATTTCTGCCATAATTTCGGCGGCCCGCGCTGGGTCGTCCTCGGACATTTCCCCCGTCACCGAGACCAAGCGGATGCCATTTTCCCGCTGTACGGTCGAAAAGCCGGACTTGCTGGCCACCGACACAATGTCAGTCAGCGGCACATATTGCCCTGCCTTGGTGCGTAGTTGCGTGCGTTCCAGGAAATCCGCTGCATGCTCGCTGTCTGGTAACTCGACCCTGATCGCAGCCGAACGTGCACCATCTGGATAGGTCGCGGCTTCAATCCCGTTCAAACGGTTGCGTAAAACGCGGCCAAGCCCATCAATGGTAAACCCCAAAGCCTGGCCTTGCGGGGTCAATTCCAGCACCAGTTCGGCCTTGTCATAGGCTAGACTATCCTCAACCCCCGACATCTCGCCATATTGTGCCACGGCGGTTTTCAACGCTTCGGCTGCGGCCTTTAACGTCCCAGCATCAGCACCGTAAAACTCGACGTCCAGCGCATCACCACCGGGTCCAGCCCGATGGCCGCGAAAGGCAACAATCTCGGCCAGCGGGTGTTTGCGCACGGCCTCTTGCAGGTCGGCAACAAATTGATACGAAGAATAGGGGCGCAGATCGGGGTCGATCAACTCGATCGCAATTGAGCCAAGCAAATTCTTGTCTTTGTTGGCGACGCTCGACAGCCCATGTCCTGTGTTGCCACCAACTTCGGCCACAACATAATCAATCGGACTTAGCCCGTAATCAGCTTTATATTTGACCGCTATCTCCTCGGTGGCTCGCTGCATTTCACGCATCATCTCCAGCGCGTCATCCCGCGTGGCCCCTTCGTTCATCGCAAAGTTGCCGGAAACAGAAGACCGCTCGGGCGAATTGAAAAACCGCCACGTCACGTCGCCCCGCACGAAATGCGAAACCTGTACAGACAGGATCAGCAGAATGCCGGCCATCACCGGATAGCGCGCCCAAACCACCAGCGCCATCAGGCGGCGAAAGATCGTGTCGCGAAACCACGAAAAACCGCGATTGACGACGCGGCTGGGCCAATCATACCAATGCTCTTTGTTAGAATGCGCCAAAGCGTGGCTCATGTGTTTTGGCAGGATCAAAAAGCACTCGATTAACGAGGCAATCAGCACCGCTACCACAGTGAAAGGAATATCTGAAATCAGGCTGCCCATCCGCCCGCCAATCACTGTCAAACCGAAAAAGGCGATCACCGTGGTGATGGTCGCCGCCAGTACCGGCGAGGCCATCCGTCGGGCCGCATTTTCGGCGGCTTCAACAGGGTTTTCCCCCAGGGTGCGCGCCCGAAAATCAGCGTGTTCGCCCACCACAATGGCGTCGTCCACCACAATCCCTAACGTGATGATCAGCGCAAACAGCGACACCATGTTGATGGTCAATCCAGCCACATACATCATCGCAATCGCAGCCAACATCGCGACCGGAATGCCTGCCGCCACCCAGAAAGCCGTTCGGGCGTTCAGGAACAAGAACAGCAGGATTACAACCAGTCCCAGACCCATCAATCCGTTGTCGAGCAGGATGCTTAATCGTCCTTTGATCATTTCAGCACGGGTGCGGATCAGGTCAATCTGAACGTCCGGCGGCAGGGTCAGCAACATCTCTTGGGCCACGTCCTCGACTTGCCCTTGGATGTCGATCGCATCGCCTTGCGCCGAGCGATCCACCCGCAGCGAAATAGCGGGGTTTTCACCCACGAAATAGGCGCGGTTACGGTCCACAGTCTCGACCCGAACCGTGGCAACATCACCGACCATCAGGTTTGATCCATCCGCATTGCTACGTAACACAATCGCCGCGATTTGGTCGGCTGAACGCTTGGCAACCCCCGTACGCACCCTTGCGTTTGCCCCCGCCACATCGCCCGCCGGATCAGCGGCGGCCTCCTCGGCAATGGCGCTAGAAATATCTGTCATCGTGACATCGTGTTTGATCAACGCCATGGACGTGACCTCGACCACAGTTTCAGGCGAAGCAACGCCGCGTATGGTGGCGCGTGTCACCCCCTCGGCGAACAAACGGGTGACAAATTCGTCGGCGAAACGGCCCAGTTGATCAACAGCCACGGGGCCAGTGATCACCACGTCGGTCACACGATCACGCCATGCACCACGGCGCACGGTAGGGTCCTCGGCCTCTTCGGGTAGAGTGCTGACCGCATCGACCGCGGTTTGCACTTCGTCGGTGGCGCGGGCCATGTCCCAATCCGGTTCGAAATCCAGCACCAGCCGGGCCCGGCCTTCAGTGGATCTGGCGGTTGAACCCTCCACCCCCTCCACAGCCAACAGCACTGGTTCCAACACTTGCACGATAGCAGCGTCCACATCTTCGGCACCTGCCCCATTCCAAAGGACATTCACATATACATTGTCGATCACCACATCAGGGAAAAATTGCGCCCGCATTTTGGGTAGCGCAGCCAAGCCAAGGGCAAGCAACACCACCAACAACAGGTTCGCCGCCGTGCTGTGACGGGTGAAATAGGACAATATTCCTTTGGGTATACCGAGGCTTGGCTTTGACATAGACATGCCTAGCCCCCCATCCGCGACTCGATACGTTCGACCACGCGCGCGGGCACTTTGTCTTTGGCCAATTGCGCCAACACACGGGCCTTAGCCTCTTTGGGCATTGCTTGATTGCCCTCGACAAATGCAATCAGCTTAGAGCGACGTTCTTCTGTCAGTTCCAACATTGCGGGTTCAACGCTGGTCAAGGGTTTGGTCAATTCATCGGCACGGATTGGACGAACTTTGATGCCAGAGCCGAACAACGGCGAGCGTTCGACAACCACTTCGCGACCCACAATTGCGCTGGCGTGTACCAACACGTTGTCGCCTTGTTTGCGCAGCACCTCGACGCTGGCTTGTTCCAAACGATCCTCGTCGCCGATCAACAGAACGGCGCCTGCGGCATCCACCGCCGTGGCGGGCAGAATGATCACGTCTTTCAACAACGGCTCTTTGATCCGGACAGTTACAAAATCACCGGGCCGAAACCCGCGGGGTTGCTCCAGCGTGGCGAACAACAAACGCCCTGTCAGGCCTTCGCCCACCGCAGCGCTTTCGCGTGACACGCGACCCTGTGCCAGCATGTCGACCCCGAAGACATCCAGCACCACATCAACAGGTGCTTTGGTCAGAATGCCGTCCTGATCCAACAGGCGGGCGTACTGGCTGGTTGATACGCGGAACGAGACTTCAAGCGCCTGTGTGTCGATCAGTTGCGCGAGGCGTTCGTTCATCGTGACAACGCCGCCCTTAACAGCCGTCACATTGCTGAGCGTACCGTCAAATTCTGCGTTGATTTCTGTGTCCTCCACCCGCCGCTGCGCCTCGGCCAGATTGACCTTTTGGCGTGCCAATCCGATACTTGCACGTGCACCTCGTGCTTCGGCCTGTAACAAGGCTTGCCGCCGCGACAGCACCGACTGGTTGGCAGCTGCTTCGGCCAGTTCCGCAACCTCAACCGCCGCGTCCGTACCAACCCCGCGTGTGCGCAAATCTTTTTGCCGCGCCAAAGCTTGTGTGCGCAGGCGCAACTGCCACATGGCGGCTTCAATCTCGTCTTTGGCCAGCACCAATGCGGCGGCGGCCTCACTCACCTCGGCCTCGGTCTCACTCAGGCTGCTTTGGGCGCGATATTCGGCATCCTTGGCGTTTTGGCCGTCGATTTGCACCAACATTTGGCCAGATTGGACCGTGCCACCCTCAACAAAACCATCGTTCAGCGTCACGATCACACCTGCCGCTGTGGCGCGCATATCCAGAATTCGCTGGCTGCGCACTTCGCCAAAGGCGGTCATTTCGGGCACCACGTCGCCGGTTTTGGCCTGCAGAACATTTGCTGAAAACACCCGCTCGGCACGGGGGCGCGGGTTGGATTCACGGGCCCATTTATCCTGCAAGCCAGAATACATTGTGCCACCCGCCATCGCCAACAGGCCCACCGTCAAAGACAGCAGGAACAGGCCCACAAGGCTGCGTCGCAAAAACCGCATCAAATCGCGCCTCTCTGATTACATTCAAAATCCAACATAAGATGGTAAAGACAGGGTTACCATACGTCTATAACGCACAAACTGTTTACTTCCGTCGCTTATGTTCGTCCAAACGTGGAAATATTTCGACAAAATTGCAGGGGCCTTGGCGATAATCCAGCTGTACAGACAGGATTTCATCCCAAGCATCCTTGCAGGCACCGGGGCTGCCGGGGACAGCGAAAAGATAGGTGCCATTGGCCACACCACCGCAGGCGCGTGACTGCACCGCTGACATGCCGATTTTGGGGAAGGAAATCATGGTAAACAGGGTGCTGAAGGCATCCATTTCCTTTTCATAAACGTCACGATGCGCCTCGACGGTTACATCACGTCCTGTCAGGCCAGTGCCGCCCGTGGAGATCACCACGTCGACGTCTTTGTTCGCGCACCATGTGCGCAATTGATCGGCAATCTCGGTGCGCTCATCGCGCAGGATCATTCGGTCCGCCACAATATGACCCGCCGCTTCAATCCGGTCGACCAGCGTCTTACCGGATTTATCGTCCTCAATTTTGCGGGTGTCTGAAACCGTCAAAACGGCGATGCGTACGGGGATGAATTCTTTATCGTTCGACATATTATAGTTCTTTCCACTTTTCTGGTGCTGCTCATCGCGCCCTTACAGGCGCTTTTCGCTATTGCGAGGAAAGCCGTTAGGCTTGATGAGCTTTTGACAGTAGTATTTTTAGGTCAACCGCGCTTTCAGCTCCAACAAATCCGCCCATGCCTCGCGCTTTGCATGCGGTGAACGCAGCAAATAGGCCGGATGGAACATCGGCAAAGCTGGCCGCCCCAACACCTCTTCCCAAATGCCACGCATCCGCGAAATGCCTTTACGGCCCAGCATCGTCTGACAGGGGTTGTTGCCCATCAACACAATCACATCCGGTGCGGCCAATTCAATATGACGCGTCACGAACGGGTGCATCATGGCGATTTCATCCGCAGAGGGGTCACGGTTTTGTGGCGGTCGCCACGGCATAATATTGGCAATGTAAACCGCGCTTGCCGGATCCGGCCCGTCGCGCCCCATGCCAATCGCTGCCAACATCCGATCCAGCAACACACCCGCCTGTCCGACAAAGGGCTTGCCCTCGCGGTCTTCGTCCCGATCAGGGGCCTCGGTGATAATCATCACACGAGCCTGCGGGTTGCCATCGGCAAACACCGTCTTGCGCGCGCCAAGCTTAACTTCGCACAGTTCAAACGCCGTTAACGCAGCCTCAAGCCCCGCCAAATCAGCCGCACCTGCCGCCGCCGCTTTGGCCACTGCCACAGCATCCACCTCAACAATCGGAATTGGCGCGGCAGCTGCTTTGGGCTTGGCTTTGGAGTTGGCTGCAGCCTTTGGTTTAGGCACCTCCACCACCAACTCGTAGCGATCCAGCGGCACATCACCAATCGACTCATCTGCGCCCAGCTCGATTTGCCATTCCAGCGCCGCCTTGGCCTCGTAATATTGTTCAGCAGAATCCATCTATGCAGGTTATGCCTGATCCACCCCAAGGTAAATGCCTTGCCGCACAGCGACAGCTTTTCTATAAGCAGGAAAATGAGGACAGCTGCCCATGAGTTTTTCTGCTAAACACCTGCTTGGCATAGAGCACCTAAATCCCCGTGAAATAACCGCAATTTTGGATTTGGCTGACCAATATGTCGACCTGAATCGTCGTCAGGTGAAACATTCCGACACGCTTGCCGGCCTGACCCAAATCAATATGTTTTTCGAAAACTCGACCCGAACACAGGCCTCATTCGAAATTGCAGGCAAACGTCTGGGCGCAGATGTGATGAATATGGCGATGCAGGCGTCGAGCATCAAAAAGGGCGAAACCCTGATTGATACGGCCCTGACCTTGAACGCCATGCACCCCGATTTGTTGGTGGTGCGCCACCCGCATTCCGGTGCGGTTGATCTGTTGGCACAAAAGGTGAATTGCGCGGTTTTGAATGCCGGCGACGGCACCCACGAACACCCGACCCAAGCCCTGCTGGATGCCCTGACCATTCGCCGCGCCAAGGGGTGTTTGCACCGTCTGAGCATCGCCATTTGCGGCGACATCGCGCACAGCCGCGTGGCGCGTTCCAACATCCTGTTGCTGGGCAAAATGGAGAACCGTATCCGCTTGATCGGCCCGCCGACGTTGATGCCATCCGGTGTCGAGGAATTCGGCGTTGAAGTGTTTGACGACATGCGCAAGGGGCTTGAGGGTGTGGACGTTGTGATGATGCTCCGCTTGCAAAAGGAACGCATGGATGGTGGGTTTATTCCCTCCAGCCGCGAGTATTATCACCGCTTTGGTCTGGACGCCGAAAAGCTGGCTCATGCCAAACCGGACGCCATCGTCATGCACCCCGGTCCGATGAACCGCGGCGTTGAAATTGACGGGACATTGGCCGACGACATCAACCGATCAGTGATCCAAGAGCAGGTCGAAATGGGTGTCGCCGTGCGTATGGCCGCGATGGATTTTCTGGCCCGAAATTTGCGCGCATCAAAACAGGAGGGCGTCTATGTCTAATACCGGCGCCGCCCGAGACGACCAAACGATCCTCACCATCACTGCCAGCCGCCCCGCTTATAACCGCGAACATATTGTGCTGTTTATCATTGGGGCGATTGGAATGTATGCCATCCTTTGGGCAATCGGAAACCCGTTCCCGTGGACCGGAATTGTAGGGGCGGCATTCGCCATTTTCATCCGCTGGATTTATGTGGCGAGCGAGGCCATGGACGTGGTCTGGACCCTAACCGACAAGCGCCTGACCGGCCCGTCCGAACGTTCGATCCCGCTGACCAGTATCAAAAACGTGCGCACCCTGTTTTCCGCCGTTCAAGTGATCACCCACAGCGGTGATAAATACATGTTGAAATATCTGGCTGACCCCGCGGCCACAGTGGATATGATCCTAAAAACACGTGATCAGGGGATGGTATGAACAACGTGCCCGCAGGTTGGGAAGACATTTTTGAGCCAGGAGAAGTCCTGCTGTGGCAGGGTCGTCCGGACCCCAAAATCGTCTGGCAAAAGCGCCATATCCTTCCGGCGATCTTGGGGCTAGGCGTCGCGGGCCTTGGCATCCTTTGGATATTCTTCACTCCGCTCAGCAGTGGATACACGGCCATTTTGGGTGTTTTTCTACTGATACTTGCCGCCTTTTTGGCCATCGCCCCGCCCGTGATGGCGGCAATGGTACGCAAGGCAACGTGGTATTCGCTCAGCAACAAACGCGGTTTTATCGCCATGCACCGCGAACAGGTTGGGCGCAAATTATCGGCCTATGTGATTGATCCCGATTTCGAAATCAAGTTCGACGGCCAAGATCCCGCCACCATCATGTTTGCCATTGATATCCGTCAACCCGGGAATGCATCATATATCGCCAAGATCAGTTTTGATCGGATTGCCGAGGGGCAAAAGGTGTATGACCTAATGCGTGGCATTCAGGAGGGCACAGCATGAGCAGTCCATCCGGTTGGGAAGGCATACTGGACGAGGGCGAAGTCATCCGCTGGCAGGGGCGGCCCGATGGCGCCGTGGTTTGGAAGGTGTCGAATGTTGGCACCCTTCTGTTCGGGGCGATGTTTTCCGGTTTTGCCTTGTTCTGGATGATTTTGGCGGCACAGGCGGGCGGCGGGTTCTGGATGTTCGGACTGATCCACTTTTTCGTTGGCATTGGCATTGCGGTTGGTCCGGTGTTTTGGAACACTCTTCGGCGGCGCAGATCATGGTACACCCTGACCAACAAACGCGCCATTGTCGCCACGGATATGCCCACCAAGGGGCGCGTGTTGCGATCCTATCCGATCACCAAAGATACGGTGCTTGGGGTGAACACAGATGAACCAGCCAGCATCACCTTTGCCTCGGAACAGCGACGGCGCAAGGGCGGTAATTACAAAGTCAAAATAGGATTTGAACGGATTGAAGATGCCAAACAGGTTTTCGCCTTATTGCGTGAAATCCAGAAAGAGGGGGCATGAGCATTCCTTCCGAATGGCAAGGTATTCTTGATGACGACGAGGATATCCTTTGGCAAGGACAGCCAGACGGCACCCTACGCTTGGATATGAGTCAACCTATGGGTATTGCCATGGGCGTGTTCTTTATGGGTTTCTCGGTATTTTGGATGAATGGGGCTTCCAAGGCCGGTGGGATTTTCTGGATGTTTGGCCTGCTGTTCTTTGGCATCGGGTTCTTTAATGCCATCGGGGTACATTTTTGGAAGGCCTACCTGCGCCGCACCACCTATTACACTCTCACCAACAAACGTGCGTTGATTGCCACTCAGACGTTTGGCAAACGGGTGTTGAAATCCTACCCGATCACAAAATCCACCCTGATAGAATGGGAAGACGCCGATCCGGCAACCATCATTTTTGCCCGCGAAACGCGAGGCTCGGGTAAAAACAGCTACGAAGCTAAAATCGGATTTGAGTACATCCAAGATGACAAAAAAGTCGTCACTATGCTGCGCAAAATTCAGAAAGAGGCCGCATGACAACCACCTTCACCAACGCCCGCCTGATTGATCCCGAAACCGGCACGGACACCCTTGGCAGCCTGACCATTCAGGACGGCGTGATCATCGGCATCAACACCCCACCTACGGGCGACGTGATTGATTGTGGTGGCAAATGCCTTGCCCCCGGCATCGTCGACATTGGCGTCAAAGTGTGTGAGCCGGGCGAGCGTCATAAGGAAAGCTATCGCACCGCCGGATTGGCCGCAGCCGCAGGTGGCGTGACCACCGTTGTCACCCGCCCCGACACAGCCCCCGCAATTGACAGCCCCGAAGTGTTGGAATTCGTCGCGCGGCGGGCCCGCGAGACCGCCAACGTGCGCATGTTGCCAATGGCCGCCTTGACCAAGCAACGCCAAGGCCGCGAGATGGTCGAGATCGGTTTCCTAAGTGATGCAGGTGCTGTCGCCTTTACCGATTGCGACCATGTGGTGGAAAACACCAAGGTGTTCGCGCGCTGCCTGACCTATGCCAAAAGCCTTGGCGCATTGGTCATCGCCCACCCCCAAGACCCCACCATGTCTAAAGATGCCGCTGTAACGTCCGGCAAATTCGCCTCGCTTCGCGGTTTGCCAGCCGTGTCGCCGATGGCCGAACGTCTGGGGTTGGAGCGCGACCTGACTTTGGTTGAAATGACCGGCGCTCGCTATCACGCCGACAACCTGTCCTCGGCCGCCGCCCTGCCCGCGCTGACACGCGCCAAAGAGGCCGGATTGGACGTCACAGCAGGCGCCTCCATCCATCATTTGACGCTGAACGAATTGGATGTCGGCAATTACCGCACATTCTTTAAGGTCAAACCGCCCCTGCGCAGTGAAGACGACCGAAAGGCGTTGGTCGCAGCCGTGGCCAGCGGGTTGATCGACATAATTTCATCCATGCACACACCGCAAGACGAAGAGAGCAAGCGGCTGCCTTATGAAGAGGCCGCCTCGGGTGCGGTTGCGCTGGAAACCCTGCTGCCCGCCGCCATGCGCCTCTATCACTCGGGCGATATGGACCTGCCAACTTTGTGGCGCGCGCTGTCGCTGAACCCGTCCAAACGCCTTGGCCTTAGCACAGGCCGCCTAACCAAAGGGTCGCCCGCCGATCTGGTTTTATTTGATCCAGACGCTCCTTTTGTAATGGACCGCTTTGCACTGCAATCAAAATCCAAAAATTCCCCCTTTGACGAGCAACGGATGCAGGGCAAAGTGTTTGCAACCTATGTCAACGGCGTCGAAGTTTTCAAAAAAGGATAAATCATGCCAGAGATCAGCAGCACATACCAAATGCTCGCGCTTGCCGCGATTGCCGGATACCTGCTCGGGTCGATCCCGTTTGGCATGGTTATTGCCCGCGTCATGGGGCTGGGCAATCTGCGCGACATCGGGTCAGGCAACATCGGTGCAACCAATGTGCTGCGTACGGGCAACAAAGGGGCGGCGGCGGCAACGCTGATTTTTGACGCTGGTAAAGGCGCGGTTGCAGTGCTGGTCGCGCGGGCCCTGATCGGCGAAGATGCGGCCCAAATCGCTGGGCTCGCGGCATTCTTGGGCCATTTGTTCCCGATCTGGCTGCGATTCCGTGGCGGCAAAGGTGTGGCGACTTTTCTGGGCATATTGCTGGCGCTCTACTGGCCCCTGGGCGTTGCCACATGCGCCACATGGCTGGTGATCGCGATCTTGTCACGGATGTCATCACTGGCCGCTTTGGCCTCGGCCGCGCTGGCGCCGATGTGGATGATACTGTTGCAACACGGTGAACTGTTGCTGCTGGGTGCGATTTTCACCGTGCTGATTTATGTCCGCCACGCTGCCAATCTGACCCGTATAAAGGCCGGAACCGAACCCAAAATTGGGCGTAAAAACAGCGCACCCTAGGGCAACTTGGCACATCCGACGATATTGCGCTTGTTAATTTCGTGATTACGTCTATCCAGTATAAAAAAAATTCAGTGAGTAACGACAGGCGTCTTGATGAACACCAGCACCAAAGCATTCGATGGCTCGGTTGAGCCGGAAAACACCCGTGAATGGGTCCGTCATTTGGCCAAATATCGTGATCCAAAACTGTTTCGTAGCTTGCTGGAATTGGCCGCTACGGCTGGCCCCTTCCTAGCATTATGGGCGCTGGCGTGGTGGTCAATGTCGATCAGCTATTGGTTGACCTTTGCGGTTGCGCTGGTGAATGGCATTTTCGTGGTGCGACTGTTTATCATTCAACATGATTGCGGCCATTCCTCGTATTTCAAAAACCGCACATCGGGCGACTGGGTTGGCCGTGTGTTGGGCGTTTTCACTGTCACGCCTTATGATGTCTGGAAACGGGCGCACGGCATTCACCACTCCACTTCCGGTAATCTGGACCGGCGTGAATTGGGTGACATCGACACCATCACAGTTGATGAATACAAAGCCCTGTCGCGGGTTGGGCGGTTCAAGTACCGTTTCTATCGCAACCCCGTGGTTCTGTTTTTGATCGGCCCCTCCTATATTTTCCTGCTGACCAACCGTTTACCCATGGGTATGATGAAGGCTGGTGCAAAATATTGGGTCAGCGCCCTAGGTACCAATGCCGCGATTTTAGCGCTGCTGTCGATCATTGTCTATTTGGGCGGCTGGATGCCCCTGTTGCTGATCTTTTTGCCCAGCACCATTATGGGCGCGACCATCGGGGTTTGGCTGTTCTACGTGCAACACCAATTCGAGGCGACCTATTGGGACCGCGACGAGGATTGGGACCTACACACCGCAGCGCTGCACGGCTCCTCGCATTATGTTTTGCCTGAACCGCTGCAATGGTTGACTGGCAATATCGGCATCCACCACGTACACCATATTTATGCGCGCATCCCGTTTTATCGGCTCAAAGAAGTGCTGCGTGACTTCCCGGTTCTAAAAGACGCCCAACGCCTGACGATCCGCGAAAGCCTGTCTTGTGTGAAGCTGCAACTGTGGGACGAAAAGCGCCGCGAACTGCTGACGTTTCGCCGCATGAAAGAGATTTACGGATAGGGCTTAGACGCCTCGTCTGAAAAATTTAAAAAGGCGCATATTTTTGGTGCGCCTTTTTCATTCATCCTTTGATGGCGATAGGTGCGGGCTTGTGCTGCAGATCATTTCCCATAACACTGTGGTAAAAACGAGGGTGGAAAATGACATATGTGATGGCCATAGACCAAGGCACGACATCGTCACGGACAATTTTGTTTGACCGCGGAATGCAGGTGGCCGCCAGCGCCCAAGAAGAATTCACACAGCATTTCCCCCGATCAGGCTGGGTTGAACATGTAGCTGACGATCTTTGGCAAACTGTCGTGCGCACGGCCCAAGGTGCGATGAGACAGCTTGGCGTAACAGCGGATGATATTGCCGCCATCGGCATCACCAACCAGCGTGAAACCACCATTGTTTGGGACAAGAATACCGGCACCCCGATTCACAACGCCATCGTATGGCAGGACCGCCGTACGGCCAGCCTGTGCGACACACTCAAGGCGGCCGACCATGAGCCGACGATCACTCATAAAACCGGCCTGCTGTTGGATCCGTATTTTTCTGGCACCAAGGTCAAGTGGTTGCTCGACAACGTGGACGGCGCGCGGGCCAAGGCCGAGGCTGGTGACCTGCTGATGGGCACCGTTGATTGCTATCTGATCTGGCGACTGACGGGCGGCGCTGTCCATGCCACCGACGCCACCAATGCAGCGCGCACCCTGCTCTATAACATCCGTGACGGCCATTGGGACGACGAGATTTGCGCGTTGCTGGATGTGCCTATGAACATGCTGCCAGACGTGCGTGATTGCGACGGGAATTTCGGCCAAACCACGCCCGATCTATTCGGCGCCGCGATCCCCATTCGCGGTGTGGCCGGCGACCAACAAGCGGCCACCGTCGGCCAAGCCTGCTTCAAACCGGGCATGATGAAATCCACTTACGGCACCGGTTGTTTCGCGCTGATGAACACCGGCGATACCCTGATCACCAGCCAGAACCGCCTGCTTGGCACCATCGCCTATCAATTCGGCGGCGTGACCACCTATGCGCTGGAGGGCTCGATCTTTATCGCAGGCGCCGCCGTGCAATGGTTGCGCGACGGGTTGGGCATTATCGACGACGCGGGACAGACTCAAACGCTCGCCATGACCGCAGACGTTGAGCAAAACGTCGTGATGGTGCCTGCCTTCACCGGCCTTGGCGCCCCCTATTGGAATGCGGGGTGTCGCGGGGCGGTGTTTGGCCTGACCCGTAACACAGGCCCAGCCGAAATGGCCAAGGCAGCCCTAGAAAGCGTTGGCTATCAAACCCGCGATCTGCTCAATGCTATGCAAGCCGATTGGGACGGACCGGACAGTGCTGTTTTGCGGGTTGATGGCGGCATGACGGCCAGCGATTGGACCATGCAGTTTCTTTCGGACATTTTGGACGCACAGGTGGACCGGCCGACCATTTTGGAAACCACCGCGCTAGGTGTTGCCTGGATCGCGGGCATGAAAGTCGGCATTTACCCGGTGATGGACGGTTTTGCCGCCGAATGGGCGCTTGAACAACGGTTCAAGCCTTCGATGCAAGCCTCCGAGCGCGACACAAAATACGCTGCATGGAAGCGGGCCATCGCAGCTGCGCAAGGTTACTAAATGCGCAACACATCAATCCGATTTCGTGAACCACCTTGTATGCCTCCATGCGGCACTCTACATCCTTATCTATGAAGCGCTTTATCCCCTTTATACAATCCGACCCCGTGGTCGCAGTTATCCGTCTTTCCGGTGTGATTGCATCCGGTGGGCGCGGGGCGCTGAACGACCAGATTTTAGGCCCCGTGATTGAAAAAGCCTTTAAGCGCGGCAAGCCAAAAGCTGTCGCCTTGGTGATCAATTCCCCTGGTGGCTCGCCCGTGCAATCATCCTTGATTGGCGCGCGCATCCGACGGTTGGCCGAAGAAAAAGACATTCCCGTCGTCGCTTTTGTCGAGGACGTGGCTGCCTCTGGTGGCTACTGGCTGGCCTCGGCCGCAGATGAAATATTCGCGGACGAAAGCTCGATTGTGGGCTCAATCGGGGTGATCTCGATGGGCTTTGGGTTCGATGGGTTGATCAACCGCCACGGGGTTGAGCGGCGCGTTTATACGGCAGGCAAATCCAAATCCATGCTGGATCCGTTCCAACCTGAAAAACCCGCCGATATCAAGCGCCTGAAATCCATGCTAGAGCAAATCCACGAGAATTTCAAAACCCATGTCAGCACCCGCCGCGCCGGAAAACTGCCTGACGACAAAGACCTGTTCACTGGTGAAATCTGGGTTGGAAAATCCGCACAGGATGTTGGCCTGATTGACGGCATCGGCCATCTGGTCCCTTTGATGAAACAACGCTACGGCGACAAGGTGCGGTTCGCGCGGTATGGCGTCAAACGGTCATTCCTGCAAAGGTTCGGCGCACGTGCTGTCACCGACACGCTGGACGGCATTGAGGAGCGCGCCCATTTTGCGCGTTTTGGCCTGTAAATGATCATCAAGATCGTCAGCTTATTTTTGATCGCTATGATGGTGCTCGCCATGTTTGGCAGGCTGCGCTATCCGGGTCAAAAGAAATTGGAATCGAAAAAATGTCCCAAATGCGGGCGCTATCGCATTGGGCGCGGGCCCTGTGGCTGTGGCCACGTGAAAAAGGGTTAACGGATGGATTGGGTATACGCGAGCCTCGGTTTGGTCATTTTGTTGTTGGCCGGTGATGCATTGGTCAAGGGGGCTGTGAACCTTAGTTTGCGGTTGGGTGTGCCCGCTTTGATCGTCAGCCTGACGATTGTGGCTTTTGGCACCTCTGCCCCAGAATTACTGATTGCGATTGAGGCCATCATAGATGGCGCGCCTGGATTGGCGTTGGGTAATGTCGTGGGTTCGAACACTGCCAATGTGTTGATGGTTTTGGGCGTCCCCGCCCTGATCGCCACCTTCCACACCTCGGAATGCGACACCCGCAAAAACTATATGTTTATGATCTTTGCCTCGGTGCTGTTTACAGCCATGTGCTTCCTTGGGCCGATCACATGGGTGCATGGGCTGGTATTGTTGGCGGCCCTTGGGTTCGTGTTGTCAGACGCCTTTCTCGAGGCCCGCGCGCATCGCAAAGAATGCAAAGCCAGCGAGGCTGACGATCTGGAAGAAGTTGAGGGCGCAGACATGGATATGCCGTGGTGGCAAATCGGTGTGTTTATGGTGCTGGGGCTGGTTGGCCTGCCGCTGGGCGCCAGCCTGCTGGTCGAAGGTGCAGTCAACATCGCCACCCAATATGGCGTCAGTGAAACTGTGATTGGGCTCACTTTGGTGGCCGTCGGAACCTCGCTGCCGGAACTCGCCACAACTGCAATGGCAGCGGTGCGCAATCAAGCGGATGTGGCGCTGGGCAATGTGATCGGGTCGAACATGTTCAACCTGCTGGCCATCATCGGTATCGCCAGCTTTGTTGGCGACATTCCCGTGGCCAATGGCATCCTTGCGTTTGACATCTGGGTGATGCTGGGTGCCTCTGCGTTATTGATCCCGTTTGTGTTTTTCAAAAAGAACATCACCAAAGGCTGGGGGGTCTTTTTGTCGGCCCTTTATGCAGCCTATGTGATCATCATTTTGGTGTAACGCATGAACATTGAAAATCGCGCATTGGTAACAGGAGCAGGCATACGATTGGGCCGCGCGATGGCACTCTATCTGGCTGGGCGGGGCTATGACGTGGCGGTGCATTACGCCAGCTCCTCAGAGGATGCCACCACATTGGTGGCCGAGATCACGGCGTTGGGGCGGAACGCCGTGGCATTGCAAGCTGACCTTCTGGATGAGGACGCGAGCCAAGCTCTGGTTGAGCGGGCAGTGGACGCCTTGGGTGGGCCACTGACTTGCCTCGTCAACAATGCTTCGATCTTTGAATATGACACGTTGGAATCGGCAACCCGCGAGAGCTGGGACCGGCATATTGGCTCAAACCTGCGCGCACCCTTTGTGTTAACCCAGACCTTCGCCGCCCAAGCCCCCAAGGCAACCATCGACGACAATAACGAGCCGATCTCGCACGCCTTGGTCGTCAATATGCTGGACCAACGGGTGCGTAAACTGACGCCGGAATTCATGACCTACACCATAGCCAAAATGGGGCTTTGGGCACTGACACAAACCTCTGCTCAAGCCTTAGCCCCTGACATCAGGGTCAATGCCATCGGCCCCGGCCCCACGATGCGGGGCATTCGCCAGTCACAACAGCACTTTGATGATCAGCGTAAAAACGTGCCCTTGGGGCGCGGCGTAAACGCCGAAGATATCACGGCCGCTTTGGGTTATTTTTTGGACTCCCCCGCCGTGACAGGGCAATTGTTGTGTGTTGATGGCGGTCAAAACCTGGCTTGGCAGACCCCCGATGTACTTGGGGTTGAGTAGGAAAATCACTCGCTTACAGGCGGACTTTGGAAAACTTGTGCACTTTTGACTTTTTGGTCACATATCTGTTACGATTTTGTTAACGATTTCAATAAGTTGGTAACGAGCAATAAAAAAATACAGCGGAATCAAAGGGTTAATGTGGCGCCTAAAAATTAGGCAAATCAGCGAAAATGCCAGAAACAAACGAAAAAATCGCCACGGGGGAAACTTACGTACAGGTTTATCCACAGATGTGGTGGAGATATTTTCTATTGCTACGAAACGGATAAGATTGCAGCACGGCAGGGAATCACAACGGGGCGCTAAATGAGCGACGAGCAGGGCGAACAAACGGACGACACCACCGACGTGGCCCCTGTAACGGGGCATGAGCGGGTGCGCGGCTATCTGAAAACGCTAGATGGCAGTCCGGGGGTTTACCGGATGCTGGGGGCCGATGGGCGGGTTTTATATGTCGGTAAGGCGCGACATCTGAAAAAGCGGGTTTCGAACTACGCCAACCCGCGTGGTCACACGATCCGCATTCAGCGGATGATCCATCAAACTGCTTCGATGATGTTTTTGACGACAAAAACCGAAACCGAAGCCCTGCTGCTGGAACAAAATCTGATTAAGCAGCTCAAGCCGTATTACAACGTGCTGCTGCGTGATGATAAATCCTTCCCCAGCATCCTGTTGGCCAAAACCCACCCCTTTGCCCAGATCAAAAAGCACCGCGGGCGCAAGGGTGAGGCAGGCAGTTACTTTGGCCCCTTTGCCTCTGGTGGTGCGGTGAACCGCGTGCTGAACCAACTGCAAAAGGTGTTCCTGCTGCGGAATTGTTCCGACGCGATGTTTTCCAGTCGGACGCGGCCTTGTTTGCTCTATCAAATCAAGCGTTGCTCTGGCCCCTGCGTGGATCATATCAGCAAAGAGGACTATGCCACGTTGGTGCATGACGCCGAGCTGTTTTTAGCTGGCAAATCGACCAAGGTTCAGACCGAATTGGCCGCGCAAATGCAGATTGCCAGTGATGAAATGGAGTTCGAGCGTGCCGCCTCGTTACGGGACCGGATCAAGGCCCTGACCCAAGTGCAGCAAGTCCAGGGTATCAACCCGCAAGGCGTGAGAGAGGCTGATGTGATCGCCCTGCATATGGACGGTGGGCAGGCCTGCGTTCAGGTGTTTTTCATCCGCGCCAATCAAAACTGGGGCAACAAGGATTTCTACCCCCGCACAGGGGCCGGCGCGGACGAAGCCGAGGTGTTGGAAGCCTTCGTTGGGCAGTTTTACGACAACAAGGTACCGCCGCGTTTGATCTTGCTGTCCAACCCGATTGAAAATGACGATCTGATGCAAGAAGCCCTGAGCCAAAAAGCAGATCGCAAGGTGCAACTCCTTGTGCCGATGCGCGGTGAAAAGGCCAAGTTGGTTGAAGGGGCTGCGCGCAACGCTCGCGAAAGCCTGGCACGGCGCATGGCCGAAACAGCGACACAAGCCAAACTGCTTAAGGGGTTGGCCGAAGCCTTTGATCTGGGCGCGCCGCCCAAGCGCATCGAGGTTTACGACAACTCGCATATTTCTGGCGCCCATGCGGTGGGTGCGATGGTTGTGGCGGGCCCCGAGGGTTTCATCAAAAGCCAATATCGCAAGTTCAACATCAAGGGCGAAGATCTGGCCGCGGGCGATGATTTTGGCATGATGAAAGAGGTTCTGGGGCGGCGTTTCAAACGGTTGCTGAAAGAAGACCCCGAACGTAAATCCGAGAACTGGCCGGATCTATTGCTGATTGACGGCGGTGCGGGACAGGTCAGTGCGGTGGCTGAAATCATGCGCGAATACGGCGTAGAGGACATCGCGATGATTGGTGTCGCCAAAGGCGAAGACCGCGACGCTGGCAAAGAGGAATTTCACAGACGCGGCAAGCGCCCTTTCGCGCTGCGACACAACGACCCTGTGCTGTATTTCGTGCAACGGATGCGCGACGAGGTCCACCGTTTTGCCATCGGCACCCACCGTGCAAAACGTGCCAAAGCCATCGGCGCGACGCCTCTGGACGGGGTGCCAGGCGTCGGGGCGGCCCGCAAACGCGCCCTTTTGGCACATTTTGGCAGCGCCAAGGCCGTCAGCCGCGCCGGACTTGAGGATTTGAAAAAAGTCGATGGCATTTCCAACACATTGGCAGAAACGCTCTATGACTTCTTCCATGACAAAGGCTGACGGGTTAGGGTGATCGCATGACATGGAATCTACCGAATATTCTGACCGTAATGCGTCTGCTCGCCGCCCCTGCTTTGGCGGTGATGTTTTTGTATTTCAACACGCCTTGGGCGGATTGGTTTGCGCTGATTCTATTTGTGACGGCGGCTCTGACAGATTTCCTGGATGGGTATCTGGCGCGCGCATGGAAGCAAGAGAGCAAGTTCGGCGCAATGCTGGACCCGATCGCGGACAAGGCAATGGTGCTGATAGCGCTGCTGGTGATCATCGGATTTTCCGGCGTAAAAGCCTGGATCCTGTTGCCCGCCACAATGATCTTTTTCCGCGAGGTTTTCGTCTCAGGCCTTCGCGAATTTCTGGGCGCCAAGGCCAGCAAGCTGAAGGTCACAAAACTGGCGAAATGGAAAACCACTGCACAGATGATTGCGATTGCGGTTTTGTTCTCGCAAGGGATATTCGCTGACAAAATCGTCGAACTGACACAAGCGATGGACGACCAGATGATCAATGCGATTTGGCTGGGCGAAATCGAAGATTTGAACGGTTTGAACTGGGTTTCCACCGGTTTCACCTACAGCCGCATCGGCGGCATCGTCCTGCTGTGGATCGCGGCGGGGCTGACACTGATCACGGGTTGGGATTATTTTGTTAAGGCATTGCCTTTCTTACGGGATGACGGCAAATGATCGACATTCTTTATTTTGCATGGGTGCGCGAGCGTATCGGCTTGCCAAAAGAACAGGTTGAAACCACAGCCGCAACTGTGGCCGATCTGGTGGCCGAACTGAAACTGCGCGAAGACCGCTATGCCGTCGCGTTTGAAGATATTTCAGCACTGCGTGTGGCGGTTGATCAAGAGCTTTGCGACTTTGACACGCCGCTTGCTGGTGTGCGTGAAGTTGCATTTTTCCCCCCCATGACGGGTGGTTGATATGACAGTCCGTGTGCAAGAAGCCGGTTTCGATCTCGGGGTTGAAGTGCAGAGTTTTGCCACGCGACAGACCAACGCTGGTGCTGTGGTCAACTTTACCGGTATTGTGCGTGATACAGCAGCCGGTGATCTGGATCGCATGGAGATCGAGCATTATCCTGGCATGACCGAAAGTGCGCTGGCAGCGATTGACGCCGAGGCCACAAACCGCTGGTCCCTGAAGGACAGTTTGATCATCCACCGCTATGGCATTTTGCGCCCGAATGAGATGATCATGATGGTCGCCACCGCCGCTCCGCACCGCGCTGATGCTTTTGAGGCGGCGCAGTATCTGATGGATTATCTGAAATCCCGCGCACCGTTTTGGAAGAAGGAATTCACCACGGACGGAGCAGAATGGGTCGACGCCAAAGACGCTGACGAGGACGCGCTGCTAAAGTGGTAGTGGCGCCCTAGCCTCTGTTGAGCTTTTCCACATAGGCGCGCAACTCTTCCGCCTCTTGACGGGCGGCGCGCAATCCATCCATCGCCGCCGACAGTTCGGCCTCGGTTTGGGACTGCTGATTGGTCATCTCGGCTTCCCGTTGTTGCAAGTAGGTGATCGCCTGATCGCGGGTTTCTTCGGCCTCGTGCAGGGATTGCGCCATGTTGTCCAATTCACCTAAATCTGATTGTGAAACACGGGTGAACCTGTGCAACAACCAATGGGCAAACCAACCCAGAACAAAGGCCACAAACAAGATAACCGCGATGGCCGTGATAAATTCAGTTCTGTTCATCGGGGGTCTCTCCAGTTTCGGTTTTGGGGGTCTCAGCAGCCGATGCGTCTGTACCGGTTGCGGCTTCTGATTGCTCAAGCGTGGTGGCTTCTTCTTGGACCTTTTCGGGCACAATCAATGTGAATTCAATCCGTCTGTTAGCTTCGCGGCCCTCTTCGGAATCGTTGTCAGCAATCGGTTCGACCTCGCCATAACCAACGGCCGTCAGACCCGACGTTAAAACACGCCGCGCCATCAAACCCTGCAGCACTGCATCTGCCCGTGCTTGGGACAGGGTCAGGTTCATGGTTTCACGCCCTTGGCTGTCCGTATGCCCCGCGATTTCGATCTTGGCTTTGTCACAGTTCTTAAGGATCTCGGCCAACCGATCCACGACGCCGCGCCCTGCGGTGTCCAATTCAGTCGAGCCGGGATCGAAACTGATCTTGCGCTCTGTCAGAACCGCGTTGATTTCGTCAACACATTCTGTGGGTTTTAACAGTCCCGCAACAGGGTCCAGCTTTTTCTCATAGGTGACGTCGATGCCGTAGTCCTCGGAGGCGCCAAGCTTTTCCGACAACAGACGTGCGATGTTGGCGCTGGCCTCGGGGTTGCCCGTGACGCCGCGCACATCGACATAGTTTTCCTGCACCACCACGCTGCCCTGCGCCAGTTCAGCCAAAACCTCGACCCCAGCCAAAACCCGTACGGGCCAGCCATGTGGTAATTCATCATCCAAACGGGTGGCTGCATAAACCGAGCTGCTGCCAAAGCGGGCCTGCGCATAGCTATCTACTGCGGCGCGGGTGCGCGCATCGGTGACGCGGCCACGCAATTGCACCTGACCTTCGGGGCTGCGGGTTGCGACGAATTCTGGTGGGCCAGCCCCCTCGCCTGTGCCGTCGATGTTCACGGGTTCTGGCAAAACCGAATGCAGTGAAAACAGCTCGGGCAGTGCTGTCTCTAACTCGCCAACCACGCGATCAAAGGTGGCGGGTGAAGTCGTATCAAGCGCCACCAGCGTGACGTCGGCATTAGAGTAAGTGATTGAGCCGCCGCCCATGTCCTTGAGCGCCGCAATGCCACTGGCAACGGCCACGCCCCAGGACGGGGTCGGCACACCCAGACCGATCGTGCAATCGGTTTGGCCATCCAACCCGGCGACAAGCGCTGCCTTAACGATGATTGCGTGGGTTTTTTCAGAATCAGCGGAACAAGCGTCGAACCGCGCGCCTTCGTCATCAATGATAAACCGTAGAGTGAAAGGGGAGATCACGGGGCGCGGGGCAGTGATATTGGTGACCAACGTCAGCCCCTCTGGTGACGTTTTGCTCAGATCTGCCTCGATCTGGCGCTTTTCCTCGGCGCTGCTGGAAATCGCTGTGATCGCCACACGTTCGGCAGTGATTGATATTTTGGATTTGGGCAGGTTGCGCAAGGCGTCCAGCCCAAATCTAAGCGCCGCGCCCCAGATTTCGGGGGCGGGGTAGTCGGTCGCATCCATCATGTCCGTGACTTGCTTACCTTTCGCCGATTCAGTGATCGACGTAACGATTGCCTGACGATCTGTGCTGGCAGGGATCAGCCCAATGATCGTTACACCGGAATCATTACGCAAAATTTCGATCGAAAATTTCGGCGCTTTGATTGCGGCGGCGTCGACCACATCCATGCTGTCGATAATCCGCTCGGCATCCACAATCGAATTGACGACGCTGATAGCGCGAAAACGGGTGGCCTCATCGGCTGCTTCGCCGGTCAATTCAACCCGCAGTCCGTCAACATGTACCGATACCCAGCTATGATCTTGGGCCACCAAAGCATCTGTCACCGCCGACATGGATCGCTTTTCGACGAAATCTGCCGCGCGCATGGCGCCAAACGTGCTGACAGCTCCGGCGATCAGGAACATGGCTATGATCGTAACGACGTTAGATATGCGCATATCGGCTCTGGCTTTTCATAGTTGTTTTCATATCTTTAAGCCGCCTGCATTCCAGGTTCAATCAAAGGAAAAGCGCTGCGGCAATAAATAGCGCAATAATTAGGCCGGAATTGCGGTTTGCGCGAAAAAGTCGCAGACAAATCGTGGCGTCCTCGGTGTCCAGCAGTCGCATTTGCCACGCCAGATGCCAGCCAAACGCCCAAGGGCCGCCCAAGGCAACCACCATCACCAACGGATTCGGATTGGCCATCAGCGCCACAATTATGCCTGCAGCAAGCAGCGCAACAGCGATCATCATGAACGCCCGCAGCCATTTGTCTGAGTTGGTCCCAAACAGGCGCGCCGTGGATTTCACTCCGATCAGCGCATCGTCTTCGGTGTCTTGGTAGGCATAGATCGTGTCATAAAACAACGTCCACGAAATGCCGGCCAGATACAGCAGCACAGCAGGCCAATCCAATGTGCCCGTATGCGCGACCCAAGCCAGCAAGGCCCCCCAGTTGAACGCCAAGCCCAAGAACACTTGTGGCCACCATGTGAACCGCTTGGCAAAGGGGTAAATCGCCACCAACGCCAATGAGCCAACGCCCAAAAAGATCGCCAAAGTGTTGAACGTCAGCAAAATACCAAAGGCGATCAAAGCCTGTAGCGCCATCCATGTCGCCGCGCCTTTGACGCTAACCTGACCCGAGGGGATGGGCCGTGAACGGGTGCGTTCGACCGCCGCGTCGTATGCGCGGTCCGTGATGTCATTCCATGTGCAGCCAGCGCCGCGCATCAACCATGCCCCAGCCGCACAACCAATGATGATCCATAAATCAAACCGCGTGAAACCCCCACCTGACAGCGCCGCCAACAACACGCCCCACCAACAAGGAAGCAACAACAACCACGTGCCAATCGGGCGATCCGCCCGTGACAGGCGCAAATAGGGCCGCGTCCATGCGGGTGCAATGTTGTCCACCCAGTTGCCTTTTACGGCGTCAGATACTTGTCCTGTCTGCTCTGGAATATCTTGCGTATCGGGCATATGTTTCGTCCATGAATGATGCAAAAATCAGGCTCTGTGTAACGCAGGCATTGGGCGATGGGCAAACCATTCCTTTGACCCAAGATCAGGCGCACTACCTTTTTGGGGTTATGCGTCTGAAAATCGGCGCGCGCGTGCTGTTGTTCAACGGGGTGGATGGCGAGTATCTGGCCGAAGTGACCCAAGCCGCCAAACGCAAAGGCGTGTTGACCTGCCTTAAACAAACGCGCCTTTTGCAAATGCCGCCCGATTTGTGGCTGTTGTTTGCCCCGATCAAAAAGGCGCGCACAGACTTCATCGTGGAAAAAGCCGCCGAAATGGGCGCAGCGCAGATCATGCCAGTGCAGACCCGTTACACCAACTCCGATCGCATCCGTCAGGACCGGCTACAAGCCCATGCGCTTGAGGCTGCCGAGCAATGCGGTGGCACTTATGTGCCTAAAGTTACTGACATTCGTAAACTGGACGTGGTGCTGGCCGATTGGCCCGCGGACCGTCAGTTGATTTTCTGTGATGAGGCTCTAATCGGCGCAAAAGAAGCCCTATTGGAGCATTCCGATACCCAAAAATGGGCAATTCTAATCGGTCCCGAGGGCGGCTTTAGTGTCGAGGAACGTGCCAAATTATCCGCCCTGCCCTTTGTCACAAAAATCAGCCTCGGCCCCCGCATTTTGCGCGCCGATACAGCAGCGGTTGCGGCTCTAACGCTGTGGCAATCCACGTTGGGAGATTGGGGATGACGCCAAAGGACTGGGAGCTGACGAAAAAAGTATTGAAGCTCTATAAAAAAGACGTAAAGCGAGCTGCGATTTATATTGGCGGGTTATCTGCATACGGTCTCTTTTTGCTATGGGTCGATAAATATTATTCCGGAACAGCGCTTTGGTGGGTCGCGGCGATCATTGCCGCTGGCGGCTTTTTTTATGTGCGGGTTTATTGGGGGCTGGATAAAAATTCCGGCAAAAAACGAGCGCTGGAATTGGCGGCGTTGAAAGAAGAATTTGCCAATCCCCCTCGCTACAACGGCCCGGACATTTCATTTTACGAACCGGAAAGCGAACGCCATTTCGCGTTAAAAAATGTGCTGAAAATCGAAATAGAAACCACAGGCGATGCCCCGTTTGACGAAGACCTATATTGGGTTTTCGACCTGCAATCGGCGCGCCCCGTGCGCATGGCGGGGCCGGTCGCGATGGGCGAGGGTATTTTCCCCGCTCTGAAGTGGTTTGTCGGCGCAGACATCGAAAAAACAATCACGGCGGCGGCAACAGTTGATCACGCTTTTTTCCATGTCTGGGAAAAGAGTAAAAATGCATAACTTTGTCAGACCGCAAACACGGGCGCTGCTTTGGCGCTGGCGCGAAGTTTTACTCGGGGTGGCGGTTTTGATGTGGGGCGGTTGGCTGGCGGCCACATCGCTTGGGGTGATCGCTGGTTTTGGCTGGTTTCTTATCATGTTGGGGGCCGTCACCGTTTTCACCGGCATTCAGCGCGCGCGTTTTCGCACCGGTGATGGCGGGGCGGGCGTGGTTCATGTGGACGAACGCGAAGTGATTTATTTTGGCCCCGTTGAGGGTGGGTCCGTTTCAATTGAGGCTCTAACCTTGGTGGAATTGGCCCCTTTTGAAAGCGGTGCACATCGCTGGGTTTTAACGGAACCGGGGCGACGGCAGCTATTCATCCCAACGGATGCAGAACATGCTGAGCTATTATTTGATGTTTTTGGCGTGTTAAACGGGTTTGAAACCCAACGCATGTTGAGCGCCCTAAAAACCCAATCTGATCACCCCGTTGTGATCTGGCAAAAAGAACCAGACAGGTTGCATTGACAACGCTTGCTTTTGTGCCCAACTCTGAATTCAAAGCCACAGTGAACACAGAGAGAACCAGACATGTCCATTCCTCAATCCGGCGGCGGCCTTATCGAAGATTATTCCCAACTGGCCCAGTTTTTAGCGGATGGTTGCAAACCCAAAGATGATTGGCGCATCGGCACCGAGCACGAGAAATTCGGCTACTGCAAAGACACTCAAAAACCGCTGCCCTACGAGGGCGCGCATTCGATCAAATCAGTGCTAGAAGCGTTGCGTGACCAGTTCAACTGGACCCCCGTTTTAGAAGCCGGCAACATCATCGGGTTGGAAAAAAACGGCGCGAACATCTCGCTTGAACCCGGCGGACAACTGGAGCTATCCGGCGCGCCGCTGACATCGATCCATGAAACCTGTGACGAGGTGAACACCCACCTTCGCGAGGTCCAATCCGTGGCTGACGGCGCGGGTGTGCGGTTTATCGGCCTTGGCGCCGCCCCGATCTGGACCCACGACGAAATGCCCGTGATGCCCAAAGGGCGATACAAATTGATGACCGACTACATGGACAAGGTCGGCACCCACGGCAAACAGATGATGTATCGCACCTGCACGGTTCAGGTGAACCTTGATTTCGGCTCTGAGGCCGACATGGTACAAAAGTTCCGCGTGGCTTTGGCGCTGCAACCGGTGGCAACTGCGCTGTTCGCCAATTCGCCGTTTTTTGAGGGCAAGGTGAATGGCCACAAAAGCTGGCGTTCGCGGATTTGGCGCGACCTGGATTCGTCGCGCACCGGCATGCTGCCCTTCGTGTTTGAAGACGGTATGGGGTTTGAGCGCTACGCCGAATACGCGCTGGATGTGCCGATGTATTTTGTCTATCGCGACGGGGTTTACATCAACGCGCTTGGCATGTCGTTTCGCGATTTCCTAAAAGGTGAATTGCCCGCGCTGCCCGGTGAAAAACCTACCCTTTCTGATTGGGCCGATCATTTGACAACCGCTTTTCCCGAGGCGCGCATAAAACAATATATGGAAATGCGCGGCGCCGATGGTGGCCCGTGGCGTCGCCTCTGCGCGCTGCCCGCCTTCTGGACGGGGCTGATGTATGATCAAAACGCCTTGGATGCTGCATGGGACCTTTGCAAAGATTGGGACGCAGAAACCCGTGAAGAATGGCGTGTGGCCGCGTCAGTTGATGCGCTTCAGGCCGAAGTCGGCGGTGTCAAAATGCGCGATCTGGCCCATCAGGTATTGGAAATCTCCGAGGCTGGCCTCAAGGCCCGCGCCAAACCCGGCGCTGGTGGCATGGTGTTGGACGAGCGCCATTTTCTTAACGCGTTGATCGATAGTGTCGAAACCGGCAAGGTGCCCGCGGATGAGTTGCTGGATAAATACAACGGCGAATGGGCCGGTGATTTGTCCAAGATTTACGGTGAATACAACTACTGATATTTCGCCATTTAGGTCGCCAGAAAATGTGCTTTTGCATCCCGCAGCAACGACACGCGGTGGGGGCGAAAGGAGGATTTCGTCACCTGCAAATCTTGCATCCGGTCCAGACGAAATGCGCGAAAATCGCGCCGTAGTGTACAAAATGCCAGCAAGCAATTTGAACGGTCCATGAACGTAATCCCCAGAGGTTTGACTGTGCGTTGGGTGCATACGCCCTGCGCATCCGAATAGGCAAACGCGACTTCAATTTCGTCCCAACACGCGCGGCGCAGAGACGACACATCGACCGTTGGTTTTGGTAATTCGGCGAACCGTTTGGCTGACAAAACCGCGTGCTTCAACCGCTGCGCTTGGCGCTCAGGCAGGCGGGCTTGCAGCTTGCTTAGAGCAGTTTTGGCAGCCACGACCAAGTCGGGGTCGCCAATTTCAGCGACTTCACGAAGGCCCAATACCAGCGCTTCGATCTCGTCGATGTCGAACGACAATGGCGGTAGCGCGGCGTCCTCTGTTAACACATACCCAAACCCTGCCGTGCCATCTATCATCGCGCCGACACCGCGCAGGGTTTCGATGTCACGATAAATCGAACGGGTTGAGACACGGGTTTCTTCTGCCAAACACGCCGCTGTCACGGGGTTGGGCAAATCACGCAAGGCTTGCAGCAGCCTGAAAAGGCGATCAGTACGGGTCATGTCGCGATCCTTACATCATACTGACAAAAATTGACAGCATACATGTATATAGTGACCGTATGAACAGGAGAAAATGAATGCTGAATCTACTTACTTTCGATAGCCACTTTAACCAACCAGGTGGCAGCCCATTTTGCCTAAAGGCAATTTGCCTTTTGAACATGTCCGGGCAGGATTGGAAAAGCAGCCTTGCTGATGTGCGCAAAATGCCCAAGGCCAAACTACCCGTGTTGAAGGTTGGTAAGGAACTAATCCCCGACAGCGAAAACATCCGCGCTTATTTGGAACAAAAAGGCGCCGATTTTGACAAAGGTCTATCCGATTCGGAACGCGCAGCCTCGCAAGGGTTTATCCGTATGGCCGAGGAACACCTGTATTTCCATTTGGTTGCGGACCGTTGGATGCGCGATGATATGTGGCCCATCTTGCGCGATACGTTTTTCGACATGATCCCAAAACCAATGCGCGGGATTATCACCAACAAAATCCGTAAGAACCTGCGCGCCGGTCTATACGCTCAAGGCATTGGTCGCTTTTCAGAGGCTGAGCGCGCGACACGGGTTGCAAAAGACCTTGCAGCAATCAAGTTGCAACTGGGCGACAAACCCTACCTGTTTGGCGATGCGCCCACGGCAGCTGATGCCAGCGTTTGTCCAGTGCTTTCCGGCCTTGAATCGATCCCGCTATCAACCGAGGTCAGCAATCTGGTCAAAGAGGACAAAGTGCTGACGGACTACATTGCCCGTATGCGCGCCGCCCTTTACCACATGCCTTAGTCAGCTACGGGTGCGGGAAACTTTGCGCTTGGTCTTGGCCGCCTTTTTGCGGGACTTGTTGACCTTGCGCCGTGGTGACCCGCGCCCGCCACGGCCGCCGCCGCTGCTTTTGGGCATGGCTTTGCCATCCACCGTCAGCAGTTCCAAAATCAACCCTCCCGTAACCGCGACAGCCTCGCTTAGGCGCACAGTCACGGGCACACCCAGACCCAGCGTTATGCCGGTTTCGGCCCCAGTTAGGGTCTGATTGTCAGCATCGTACTGGAAATACTCACGGCCCAAACTGCGCACCGGAATCAACCCATCCGCCCCCGTTTCGTTCAACCGCGCAAAGACGCCAAATTTGGCAATGCCTGCGATGCGGGCCGGAAATTCAGCGCCAATACGTTCAGACAGATAGGCCGCCAGATAGCGGTCTGTGGTGTCGCGTTCGGCCATCATCGAGCGGCGCTCGGTGTCTGAAATATGCTTGGCAGTGGCCTCGAGATTTCCGATCTCTTGGGGCGAAAGCCCGTCGTCACCCCAGTTGTTTGCCGACACCAATGCACGGTGAACGATCAGGTCAGAATATCGCCGGATTGGTGATGTGAAATGGGCGTAGTTTTTCAACGCTAGGCCAAAGTGGCCAAAATTTTCCTGTCCGTAGTAGGCTTGCGTCATCGAGCGTAAAGTTGACAGGTTTATTTGCTCGTCAAACTCGGTGCCCTCGGCTTGATCGAGTAGATTGTTCAGGTGTCGCGTCTGCAAAACCTGCCCTTTGGCCAGCACCAACCCGGCCGATTGCGCGGTTTCGCGAAGGGCGTCGAGCTTCTCGGGGCTGGGTTCTTCATGGACCCGAAACAACAGCGGTGTTTTCTTGGCGACCAGTTCCTCGGCGGCGGCGACATTGGCCAGCACCATAAATTCTTCAATCATTTTGTGGGCGTCTAAACGGTCGCGAAAATCGACGGCGGTGACTTTGCCCTCATCCGATAGAATGATCTTGCGCTCGGGCAAATCCAGTTCCAACGGTTGGCGATGTTGACGCGCGGTGACCAAGGCGTAATAGGCGGCGTAAAGCGGCTCTAACACTGTAGACAACAGCGGCTCTGTCTTTTCGTTGGGCTTGCCATCCACGGCTTCTTGGACTTCGACATAGTTCAATGACGCTGCGGATTTCATGATTGCGCGCACAAATTCATGACGCAATTTCTGGCCGTGCGAATCCAGCACCATGCGCACCGCGATACAGGCACGGGGGACGCCTTCGTGCAAGGAACAAAGATCGCCCGACAGGCGGTCCGGCAACATCGGCACAACACGGTCAGGAAAATATGTGGAGTTACCGCGCTTGCGGGCCTCATGGTCCAATTCAGAGCCCGCCGTAACGTAATGCGCAACATCGGCAATCGCTACCCAAACCACATGACCACCCTTGTTTTTCGGGTCTTCATCGGCATGGGCATAGCAGGCATCGTCGTGGTCGCGCGCATCGAACGGATCAATCGTGATCAGTGGCATGTCGCGCAGGTCTTTGCGTTTACCCAAGGGCGCAGGTTTGGCGGCATCGGCTTCGGCAATCACGGCATTGGGAAACTGATCAGGGATACCGTGTTGGTGAATGGCGATCAGCGACACGGCTTTGGGTTGCGATGGATCGCCCAAGCGGTTGACGATACGCGCATTTGGCAAGCCCATACGGTTTTTGGGGCCGCTGTTTTCAGCCTCGACCAATTCACCATCCTTGGCGCCGTTGATATCGCGCTCAGCGACCTGCCATTCCTTGTCACTGCCTTTGTCGATCGGCGTGATACGGCCTCCGTCAGAGTGTTTACGAAACACACCCAGCAACCGTATCGGGTTGCTGCCAATGCGGCGAATCAAACGCCCCTCGTATTGGTGATCGTCGTCTTTGACCTCGGTCAGGCGGGCCAAAATACGTTCATTCGCACCCAGCGCCGGATCAGTGGTCTTGGTGACCAGCAGGATTTTCGGCTCGGCCGCTTCGCCATGCCATTCCAGCGGGCGGGCGTAGAGGTCGCCATCGGTGTCGGGCGCAAGCACCTCAAGCACGCTGACGGGGGGCAGTTTATCTGGATCACGATAGGTCTTTTTGCGTTTTTGCAAATGCCCCTCGGTTTCCAATTCTTTCAGGATGCGTTTCAGGTCAATCCTGGCGGCCCCCTTGATGCCAAAGGCACGGGAGATGTCGCGTTTACTGGTAAGGGTCGGGTTATCGGAAATCCATGTTAGGATTTCCTGCTTTGTGGGTATCTTTTTCATAACGATGATCTAACACGGCTTGCGCGCCGCGTCATCGCCCAATCTGCGCAAGGTCTGCTTGGGTGTCGACATCATTCAGGGTCGCGGCCATTGCAGGTGTGTCGTCGGGCAAGTTCGCTAAAGTGTCTGCCAACGTATGCTCGCTGGACCAGCGCACTTTGCTGAACATATTGCACGGCACGGGGGTGGTGCGTTTTAGGCCAACAAGCCAGAAACCACCGTCCGTTGCTGGACCAAATACGACCCTATTCCCGCCCAACTTTGCAAAAGTATCGACAATATGGTGTCGCCGAACGTCGGGGATATCGCTACCGATCAGCACAACAGGGCCTTTATCAGGAGCGGCCAGCAGGTGGGCCATGCGTTCGCCCAAGTCGCCCTGATGTTGGGGGATACGTGGCAGATGCATTGGCCAAACGCGGCTGGTTAGACCCGAAACATCGGGGGAGACGGCGAGGATCAGTTCCCAACGTGGGTCGGTCAGTTCACGCAGAAGGCGGGTGACTTGATGGCGGAACCACCATGTGGCAGGCACGGTGCCGATGTCACGGCCCAAACGGGTTTTGACGCGACCCAAGCGGGGTTCTTTGACCATAACCACCAAGCGGGGGCGATATTTAGGCGAAATAGTCACGCAAAATCCGTGTGTAGATTTGCTTGAGCTGAACAATCTGCGCCACTTCAACCCGCTCATCAACCTGATGCATTGTGTTACCAACCAAGCCGAATTCAACCACTGGACAGTGATCTTTGACAAAGCGCGCATCAGATGTTCCGCCAGTGGTCGACATCTCTGGCGTCACGCCGCATTCCGCCTGAACGGCAACGGCGACCAGATCGGACAGCGGTCCTGGCGGGGTGATGAAGCTTTCGCCAGACACTTTGGTTTGCATAGTGATTTCGACGCCAAATTCGGCGGCAACCTTGTCGGCTTCGCCCCGTATCCATGCTGTTAGATCATCGGAATGGTGGGCATCGTTGAAACGGATATTCACGGTGGCGCGGCACTGTGCCGGGATCACGTTGGTGGCCGTGTTACCTGTGTCAATCGTGGTCACAGCAAGGGTCGAGGCGTCAAAGTGATCGGTGCCTTGATCCAATGCATGTGAGGCCAGAATATCCATGAGACGCACCATCGGTGGCAATGGATTTTTGGCGCGATGCGGATAGGCCGAGTGGCCCTGTTTGCCCTGCACCGTGAAGAAAGTGGTCATCGAACCGCGGCGGCCGATCTTCATCATCTCGCCCATCTGATTTGGGCAAGTTGGCTCGCCAACCAGGCAGGCATCCATCTTTTCGCCATTGGCTTGCATCCAGTCCAGCAGCGCCACGGTGCCATCCACCGCGTCGCCCTCTTCGTCACCTGTGATTGCCAAAACGATAGACCCGTCAGGCGGTGTGTCGCGCACGAAATCAATTGCGGCGGCAGCAAATGCGGCGACGCCTGATTTCATATCCTGCGCCCCGCGCCCCCAAAGCACCCCATCAACAATCTCACCACTAAATGGGCCGCGGGTCCAGGCGGCCTCGTCTCCGATGGGAACCACATCGGTGTGGCCGTTAAATCCGAAAGTACGCCCATTGGTCTGCCCGCCCCAACGGGCAAACAGGTTCGACACGTCGCCGCGATCAACACGGGTGCAGGTAAATCCGGCGCCCGACAAAAGCGCCTCTAGCAGCGCCAAGGCACCGCCCTCAACGGGGGTTACGCTGGGGCACCGCAGTAAATCTGCGGTGAGTTGGACGGGATCTATTGCTTTGGTCATTAGTGCCTCCTGAGTTGGAAACACCAATATATGGTCTGCCTTGCTACGGCAATGCACACAAATCAATCGCTCTGTTGCTTGCAGGATACAAAAAACCAAACCCGACATAAGAAAGTGTTCGTAAAGGGTTAACAAAGCGGCAAAATGTTGATTAGGTACGGTTAACAAATAGACCCGAGGCAGGGCAAACGATGGATCCAACGTGGTCCAACCGAGCAGAACTAAAAAAGATTTACACGTGGCGACACGGAATAAATCCCAGTAACGGGCGTTTGCACTGTTTCCGATAATGGAGACAGGCATGGTAGCAGCATCTGAATTAGCGGTGAACACCGGCGCAAGCGCCATAACTATGGCCGAAACCATCTTTGGCGATGGTGTGACGGTGGTCAGCGCCAGCTACACAGGCGACAACCGCTCTTCGGGTGTATATTCAAACGGTGATTCAACAGCTCCCGACGCCACCCCTGGCGATACTGGCGTTATCCTTTCAACCGGCAAGGCGCATGATTTTACCAACTTCCACGGGCAGTCGAACAATAATAGCGGGACATCGACCAATACCCATGGCGTAAACAATGACCCCGGTTTTAACGCCATTGCAGGTGGCAGCACCTACGACGCCTCGATTCTGGATGTCGATTTCATCCCTACAGGCGATACAATGACAATGCAGTTCACCCTCAGTTCCGAAGAATACCCGGAATACTGGAGTTCATTTTCTGACATTATCGGTGTTTGGATTAACGGCAATTACGTGGAGATGTCGGTGGGCAACGGTGACGCGGATGTCCAAAACATCAATTCGGGCACCAACGAAAATCTGTTTCTTGATAACACTGGCGATGTATTCAACACCGAAATGGACGGACTGACGATCACCTTGACCCTGACAATTCCGGTGAATGCCGGAGTGGTAAACTCGATCCGCATTGGCGTCGCCGATCAGGGCGATTCATCCTATGACACCAACCTGCTGATTGCGGGGAACAGCGTGCAAACCACGCTGGTCGCCGTTCATGACACAGATACAATGTATGCCGACGGCACCCGCATCATTGACGCGTTGGGCAATGACATCAATTCAACCGGCGGCACCCTGACGATCACCCATATCAATGGTGTAGCCGTCGCGATTGGCGATACGGTGACGCTGCCGTCAGGCGATGTCGTGACCTTGAATGCGGATGGCACCATGACGGTCGTCGGCGATGCCGATACTGGTGTCATCAATTTCTCCTATGAGGTCGCCAGCTCTACCGGAGCCACGGATGTCGGCTTTGTAACAGTCGCGACCATTCCCTGCTTTGTGTCTGGCACCATGATCCTGACCCCCGATGGCGAAGTCGCTGTTGAAACGCTGGAACCCGGTGATCTGGTGATGACCCATGATGACGGCCCGCAGCCACTGCGCTGGATTGGTCAGCGCACGGTCAAAGCCAAGGACAATTTTGCCCCCGTTCGCATTAAGGCCAACACCTTTGGTGATCACCGCAACCTGCTGGTTTCGCCACAACACCGTGTTTTGATCCGCGACAGCTTGGCCGAACTGCTGTTTGGCGAATCCGAAGTGTTGGTCGCAGCCAAGGACTTGGTCAACGACCAATCCGTGCGCATTCAAGCGGGTGGTAACGTCACCTATGTGCACCTGTTGTTTGACCGCCATCAAGTCATTTTTTCCGAAGGGCTGACCACCGAAAGTTTCTTGCCTGGTCCGCAAACCAGCCACGCTTTCGAGCAAGAAACCATCGACGAAATCTGTGCGCTGTTCCCCGAAATCGACAGGGAAACGGGTCTGGGTTACAGCCCATCCGCCCGCCGAACCCTGCGTGGGTTCGAGACGAAAATGCTAACCCAAACCGCGATGGCAGCTTAATAGATGCACCACTCAATGTCATTGACCGTTCATGCAAAACGATTGGCGCCATGCACCTGTCGTTTGGGTGGGGCGATCTAGATTATGGGGTTGGTTTGGCTTGCCAAAAATGACACGTCATTTTCCGCGCTGCGCGGGCCAAATTACGACCCCGTCAGGGCGTTTTGTGCCTCTGTTACAACGGCATCACGCAATCTGAACGCAGGCAGCCTGATTGTCGAGACCACGCTTGATCACGAGAACCCGACCTCTGCCTCACTGTTGCACTGCTCAATTTCCGGCGCTGAGAACAACCTGTTTTCACTGGTGATTGACGCCGATGGCAGCGTGACCGCGCACCTGAAACTGGGCGATGCCGTTTGCCACCTTCGGGTCGAAGGCGAGTCTGGTCATATGCAAACTCAATTGCGGGTCACTTTCTCTTGGGATGTGGAAAGCAACACGGCGCTCTTGTCAGCCGAGACCCCCGAAAATGGCGCCCTTAGTCAAGCGGAAACCAACGCACCCCTGCCGATGCCGATGGAAATCATTGATGCTTTGTTGGCGCAAAAACCTCATGCCAACGTCGATGGCCGCGTGACATTCATGGGGGTTTCCGATCGGATTGAGCCTGTTGGGTTTACCCCCAGCATCGCCCAACAGTCCCTAATTGAAACGCCCAATGGCCCGATGCCAATCGAGAACCTGCTCTGCGGCGATTTGGTTTCAACGGCGGACAACGGCCCGCAACCGATCCGCTGGATTTGCGAGCGCACCGTGCCAACCCGCGGGTTGTTTCAACCACTGCGTCTGCGGGCGCCGTATTTTGGGTTAAAACAGGATGTGCTGGTCGCGCCGGAACAACGGTTGGTGTTTGAGAATACTGAAATTGAGTATCTGTTTGGCGTTGAAAGTGTGCTCGTCGAAGCGCGGCATCTGGCCAACAACGTGAATGTTATTCGCGAAACAAATTGCGACGGCAGCATTAAATTGTTTCAACTGCTGTTTGATGGGCATGAAATTATCACTGTAGCGGGCTGCCAAATGGAGAGCCTGTTTATCGGTCAAATCGCTGACCATCCAGAATTGTTAAAGTCTACATTGCTGTCTGGATTGCAACCCGGTGATGTACCCTACCACAAGGAAATCGCCCGCCCGCTGTTGCGGTCTTACGAGGCAATGGCGCTGCAAACCGGTGTAATTCACTAATCGCTCCCGCGCAAATATCGGATTGTTATTTGAGGCCGACTGTTGCACTAGGGTGGCTGAGTTGGGGAGCTTACAATTCGCATTTTGCTGCTTTCTATTTTCTTGGCCAATGCAGTTGTTTCAACGGTATTTGCACAAACTTTGCGGGTTTCAACGGTCACCCGCCCGCCATTTTCAATGACGCAGGACGGGGTCGGCACAGGCTTTAGTATCGAGCTGTGGAAGGCTTTGATGATTGACATGCGGCGGAATTCCGAGATCGTCCGCGCACCGCAGTTTTCCAAAGACCTTTTGCTGACGATCGCGCTGTCATTTGCTGTCCTGTTTGCGGGCGGTATGCTGATGTGGCGGTTTGAACGGGCTCATCAGCCCTATTTCGACATGCCAGCACGCAAGGCTATGTTTCCAGCCTTCTGGTGGGCGCTCCATCTGGTGGTCAACGGCGGTTTTGAGGAACGTGTACCGCGCTCGGCATTCGGGCGCATGTTTGGCGTTTTACTGGTGGTTTCGTCACTGTTCATTGTGTCCTTGGTGGTCGCCAAAATCACGGCAACGCTGACCATCGCCGAGATCCAATCCTCGGTCGATTCTGTCAATGACTTACACGGCAAATCGGTTGGAACCACGTCGGGCGCGACATTCGGCATTCCGGCTATGACGATCTGGAAACCATGCTGGCCGCATTTGAGGGCAACACCTTGGACGCCGTGGTTTTTGACGCCCCTGTATTGGCCTATTACGCTAACACCATTGGACGCGGCAAAGCGCGGATCGTCGGGGCGGTGTTTTTACGCGAAAACTATGGCATTGTTTTACCGCCCAATTCGCCCCTGGCCGAGCCGCTCAACCAAAGCCTGCTGCGCCTGCGCGAAGACGGCACCTATGACACGCTGTATCGCAAATGGTTTGGCGTAAACGGCATCTAAAGCGGCTGCAGCTTTGATATCGCCATCTGCAATTCCGTAGGCGTGGCGCACAGCGTATTCGCTTGCCCCAACTCGCCCTTGGATCCGTAGCCCCATGTCACGCCGATGGACTTCATCCCCACCGCACGGGCCGCATCAATATCGTGGTGCCGGTCGCCAATCATGATCGAGGTTGCCGCGTCGCAACCCGTTTGGTTCAGCGCATAGGCCAACAGCTCGCCCTTGTTGTTGCGGGTGCCGTCCAGCTCGGGGCCAAATTCATGGGACATGTATTGCGCCAAGCCGAAATGCGCGGTGATTTTGCGGGCATAGGCATGCGGTTTTGCGGTGGCAATACACATGGTGTAGCCCGCGTTTTGCAGGCCGGATAACAGTTGCGGTATGCCATCATAGACACGGTTTTCAAACAACCCATCCTTGGTGTAGCGCTCGCGATAAAAATTTACGGCAACCTGTGGGTCATCCACCCCCAGTTGGGCGAAACTATCCAGCAAGGCCGGGCCAATCACCCACTCCAGATCATCCGGCGCGGGCGTTGGCATGCCTAGTTTTTCCAGCGCATAGATGAATGATTTGGTGATGCCAGGTTTTGGGTCTGTCAGGGTGCCGTCAAGGTCCCAGAAAATCGTGCTCAATGGAGTTTACTTTCGTCGGCGGTTTTTTGGTCTTCAAAGAACGGTGTCATCTGCGCCACGATCACACTGTTTTCATCCAGCGCCCGCTGCATCAATCCGCGCTCATCTTCGGAAATGTCGTGCCCCTGTTCTTCGCGTTCCTTTAGGGTGCCGTATCCGGTCACATCCAGCGGTGCCACATCAGCGCGTTTCAGGATCGCCACAGTTTCGCGCACCGCTTCGGGCTCATCCACACCACTGGCATAGATCATCAACGCCGCCCCAGTTGCGCCTTCTGGCAATCCGTCGCCTTCCATACGGCCAACCTCGACCAACAGGGTATAAACCTGCTGGCGCGAAACCTTCTTCTTGGGCTTTTCGGGGTTTTCAGGTTTATCAGTCACGCAACAGCTCATTGATACCAGTCTTGGAGCGCGTGCGCTCGTCCACCCGTTTCACGATTACAGCGCAGTACAGATTAACGCCGTTCTTTGATGGCATCGTGCCCGAAACCACCACCGAATAGGGCGGCACTTCACCATAGGTGAATTCACCCGTTTCGCGATCAACAATCTTGGTGGATTGGCCGATATAAACCCCCATGCCAAGGACAGCGCCCTCGCGTACGATCACGCCTTCAACAACTTCGGAGCGCGCGCCGATGAAACAATTGTCTTCGATGATGGTCGGGCCAGCCTGCATAGGCTCCAAAACGCCGCCAATGCCAACGCCACCGGACAGATGCACGTTTTTGCCAATCTGCGCGCAGGACCCAACCGAGGCCCAAGTGTCAACCATGGTGCCTGTGTCCACATAGGCGCCCAAATTGACGAAGGACGGCATCAAAACCACGCCTGGCGCGATGAAGGCTGATTTGCGTGCAATCGCACCCGGAACAGCCCGAAATCCTGCGGCGGCCCATTGGTTCGCGCCCCAGCCTTTGAATTTACTGTCGACTTTGTCCCACCAATCAGCGCCTTGTGGGCTGCCGGACATCAATTCCATATCTTTCAAACGGAACCCCAACAAAACCGCCTTTTTGGCCCATTGGTTCACATGCCAGCTGCCGTCGGATTGTTTTTCGGCCACCCGCAGGCTGCCGCTGTCGAGCGCAT
>Ga0209633_10000326_pt1 | contig 56646 bp, 65 predicted proteins | sample Cruoilmetagenom1_FD_187290 | JGI IMG/M metagenome (GOLD analysis project Ga0209633, IMG submission 187290) | Oil polluted marine microbial communities from Coal Oil Point, Santa Barbara, California, USA - Sample 1 (SPAdes) (version 2) | ecosystem: Environmental > Aquatic > Marine > Oil seeps ... | reverse complement strand
TTTGAGATTATTTGAGAAAACAGTGTTATATTTAGCATTTGAGAAAGGTGTTTTTTGTGTTGCACCACAAAGGTAACTTTGTGCTACAAATTTCCCTTTCTCTTTTTTAATGTTTAGGACGCTATTGAGAAAATACCATCATGTCCAGACCAAGAAATACCATGGGAATAGCATATATAACAGTATGTACGTTGAGAAGAAATCCGATGGGAGCTTGCAACTGTTCTGGTGTAAAAACGGTTACGTATGTGTCTCCATTTAAAACCTGCAGAGCAATAAAAGAGGTAAGCACAATAGTAGCTACTACAGTTGCCTCTATTAATTTCAATAAAAGTGCAAGTAGTGCGAAATTCTTGTTTACCGGTTTTAGAATTATATAAAGGGCTAGGGACAATACTATCAATCCGATTGACATGATCAGTTCGATAGTAATACCAATACGAAAGAGAAACTCATTGGCAATAATGTTTTTGGCAGTAGCAACGAAATCTTCTGCAACTATAAATTTGGAAAGCACAAAAGTCCAGTTAAGAGTTGGAACTATAAAGCTAAACAGGAACATAAAGCCTGCAACTTTTGCAGCTTTATGTTGTGATACATTGGGAATTATTGAGACCTTTTTTTCAGAATTCATTTTTTTTGATTTTTAAAAAAATTACAACTCCAAAAATAATTTCAACGATTGCAACCACAAAAAACAAAGGTTGTAGGAAATGAATGATACCTGCTGTATAATAAACCTGAACCATTATCCAAGTTAGCAGAAATATACCAAGCCCTATTCCTATGATTCCAGCCAACTTACTTTTTTTAAAGGAAAAAACAGCACCAGTAAGATGACATAACCCATTGCCTATAAACAAGAAAAGACCAGGGATGTAAAAGTTAGGAAAGGGAGATGTCTGTAATATCTCGGTTGATATTCCAATTCCTGACCCATCGGGTTCAAAGATCATAGACCAACCTGCAGGAATGGCTAGGAGTGCAATAAAACTTTGAAGGATTCCTAATGTCATTGTCGCTTTTTTCATGATATTTTGTCTTTATTTTTTACAAATCTCAATCCCAAAGCTAGTATCAAAAAGAGCAAACATGCATAAACAAAAACATTCCCAATCTTTGAAAAAACAGTTGTAGTTGATTCTATAAGTACCTCCGCATAAAGCAATTTATCATCCGAATCGAAAGTGTTCATTTCTGCAATAACTTTTCCAAGATAATCGTAAACAGCAACCGACCCAGAGCCATTTGGACGTATCAAAGAAAATCCGTTTTCAATAGCTGTAAAGCTTGACATTTGTGAATGAAAAGGTGAAATTTCTTTCCAGTCGAAGGCAGGAATAAGCATGATATCAATAGATTTTTGACCTGCTTGTTCGGTGAGATTGGGAATGTCTCCATCATAACAAATTACATTTCCCAAGCGTCCGTATTCTGTATCCAAAAAGGGTACTTTAAAATCACCAACATTTATGATGACTGATTCTGACTGGGGAATTAGAAAAGACTTTAAATATTCCCAGCCTATACTTCCATCGGGTTTTATCAAAATGCTTATATTATTCAGCGGTTTGGGTTTGGAAGTGGTGTTTTGTTCGAGATAGGCAATTAGTATATAAGCATTATTTTGGATGGCAATCGCTTTGATTTTTGTTATCAAAGCAGCAACTTGCTTTGAATTGAGTATTAGGGAGTATTCATTCCAAACAATAATTTTAGCATCTTGCTGAGCAGCATTAGCTGTATTTTTTATAGCTTGATCAATCACCGTTTTATCAGAGAAAATCCTTTCGGGTATTTTCCCTTTTGCCTTAGATGTGTAAGCTTTTAATGCTTTAAAATCATATCCAAATACATTTTGTAAACCGGGATCACTACTTATTGCAGCAATTTTTACAGTTGGAGCATCATCAGGAAAGGAGTTGATACGAATTTGCCCAAAGACAAAAACCAGTAAAACAACCCCTCCATAAATGAGTATACTCTTTCGTCTGGAAGAAACATTGGTTCTATTTTCATAATACCAATTTATTGTTGAACCAAACCAACTGACGATAAAGGAAAGCCCAAATAACCCAGTAAAGGAAACGATTTGAGTTAATTGATGGAATGGATATTGGGTGTGTGCTACGCTTCCCCAAGTGCCCATATAAAAGGAGTTGAGATATTCAATCAGCACTACTGCTGCAGGATAAATAAAGGTGGTATAAAACCCACAGTTTTCTTTATATAATAATCGGTCAATGAAGTAGGCAGAACTATAAGAAATGCCAAAAAACACCCCATTTAGGACATAAGCAATTGGCGGACTAAATACAGAAAGACTAGTTCGAGAAATGATACCTGCAATAGTAGCTATCAGAACAAAGAGCAAAAACCCAAGTGTTTTAGAGTTTCGCGTATATCGTAAAAGGAATACGGGAGTCAACCATGCTGCTATTGCCCAATGCCAATTAAGTCCGAAGGCAATCATTCCTAAAAATCCTAAGAATAATAGAAATACTTGTTTTTTAAGTAGATTAGTTTTCATTGGATTAATTCTTTTTGATTAGCATATAGATACCACATTCCCAATAAACCATATAAAATTATGAATGATAATGCAATAGGGAAGAACACATATTTTTCGGGATTTAAGATTATAACACCTTTTCCAATATAAATTGCATATAAAAGTATCAGTGGACAATATACTGATATGGCACAACTGGCAAATATTAGATATACACCCCATTTTTTTCTTCTTAACAGACCGATGATGCCCGTAAATAATAATGGAATATATATTATTGTATCTGCCAAAGCGAACCCTTTTGCAAAGGCAATCCCAACTTCGCTAATTTCTTCAACTGACTCTTGTAAGCCCAAGGCAACAGCAGTTTCGTAATTGATTAATGAAAATGTCTGACCCACTAGTAAAAATAGCGTCAACAGTATGCTTACTATTATAAGAATCCAAAAGCTGAAATATCTTCTGTTCGTCATAACTTTATTTTTTTTGATTTTTTTCTTGTGATATCCTGCAAGAAAGCACATAACTTGTAATCATTGATATCAGCAAAATAGGGCACTTAATCAGAATCCAGAGGATGAAAGTATTACCATTTGAATAGTCAACAATAGAAGTTATAAACAATCCTAGAACTACTGGTATGGCTGTAAGCAAGATGACCACTCTTCGTTCTACTGGTTTTTTGATTGCCCAAAAAAGAAGTAATGTCCAGCCTGTCATTAAGGAGCCTCCTAACCACATAATATACTGGGTTTGCAAATCAGGTTGAAACTCCTGCTTACCGACCAATATACCAAAAAGGACAGGAAAAAATAACGCAATTGCCCACAACCCATCTGCTCCAATCCCAAGCCAGTAAGCCAATTTAATCAAGTATAGTCTTTTCTTTTGTCTGTTCATTGCTCAAAATATTATTTATCTTTCCATTTTATAATTCGTGTATTTAAGAATAGTTATATTAAAAAAGTATCCACGATATTCTTAAAGTTGATTAATACTTATAATTGTCTTTTAAAAATATATCGAGTTATAAATATTCCTTGTTCATCAGTTTCACCGGCATCACTTTCTACTGCGCTTGTAACAAATACTAAATCCCACCCGTCTGCTAACATTGAAGTTAACTTTGATGATATTACAGCATCATTAGCCGCAATATTTTGGAAACGAATACCTCCGACATTATAGAAGTTTAATAGTTTAATTTCTTCAAAGTCTTTGACACGAATGTGTTTTCGTTTTGATTTATTTCGAGTATTCTCTTCTTCAGTTTGTTCTGAAGAGAATTCTTTGTAATCGCGCTCTGCATTAGTTGAAATAATTCGTGAGCGACCTAAACCCAGCGGAACTATAGACTCTACACTTGTTATTACTTTAACCTCAAACCTTGGTTTTATGTTCTTCAATTCATCTTGTGCGGTTGCACTAAAAATTGCTACAATGGCAAATATGACAGCTAAAATTGATTTTTTCATACGTTTTTAATTATTCATTTATAAATTCATTAGATGCTTTCCATTTTTTTTATTTCTGTACTGGTTTTATTCATTTTTTCCTATTTTAAATTGTTCTGTTATCTGAATCAATAATTAGAAAGCGTATCCGATTGATATTTCTCCATAAAATGGGGAAATAAAATCATAGTCCTCCTCAAATTGATCCAATGCTGATTCGATGGAGTTATTAGAAGGTGTTGCTTGCCTATTGTCAAAATTAATTCCATATCCTGCGGAAACGGTTATATTAAAACCACTGTTCCATACCCACCTTTTCCCAGCATTTAAACCGAGAGTAAGTGAGGGTAATTTAAAATTAAACTTATTTAATTCTAGTGTACCACTACCACGGTAGATTCTATATCTCGAGTATGCTCCCAGAAATACAGAATTCATTCCCCCAGAAAGATGCCTTCTATAATTTAGCGAGTAGACCCAGCCATTTGACTCAATGGATGCATCAGTGTATGTTTTAGGGACATCTTCATATTCTATACGCACAAGCATTCCATTTTTTGAACTGAATAAATATTCATAATTTATAGCATATATTCCAAAAGCTGGGGCAATAGGACATATATTAAGAGCATGCTTAAATTTACTGCGTGGTGATACTGCTTCTTCATCTTGCGCGGCTACAATACTGCTTAAAAAAAACTGAAAGTACAGAGGGTCAAAAGGGTTAATTTTTTGATATTTATTTTAGTTTCCATAATCTTTGTGTTTTTATTGTTTTAAATCTTTATTTATTTCTGCTTTGAAAGATCTGGAATCGTTTGCAGATGAATTTGAATCCTTCGACCCGTAGTTATACGCTTAATTAGCATCCACAACACCACCTGTGCCGGTTATGATTGACGTTATTGAAGGGTTTCCTTTATAAAATACCGAGCCACTACCTGATGTAGTTACATTCAATTCATCATTAACAAATACTTCTATATTGCCAACACCAGTAATTTTAACATCACAAACATCAGAATTTAGTGCAAAAGCATTAACATTACCAACACCGGTGGATATGATATTAAGAGTAGTGGAGGTACCTTGTAGTATAAAATTTCCAACGCCTGTTAAAGTTAGATTAAGATTTGTCAGGTTAAAATTATTTTGAGCGATTATATCTCCTACACCTTTTAAAGCAAGGCTTCTAATTTCAGGAATGGTAATATAAACTTTTAGAGCCTGGTGAATGTTAATGCATCTATTCAGCGTTAACCTAAGTTCACCATTAACCACTTCAGTTTTTAACTCATTAAGAATATTTTGTTGAGCTTCAACGATTACATCTTCTTCAGGTCCCTGAGAAATAAGAATATCGGCAAAAATAGTACTAACAATACTATGAAATTCGCCCAAAATTCTAGTCTCTGAAGCAATCGATCCTTGCCCTGAAAGACAATTATTGCCTAGAGGGAAATTATTAGGAAAATCAATATTAACATCGCTACTACAGGATAGAGTTAATATTACTAATGATAAAATAAATTTTGGAGTTTTCATAAGGCAAATCTTTTAATTTCTGTTATACTCCTTTATTTATAAACTATTTAGATATCCAATATTAGTTCTCTTGCTTTTCATATCTTATACTAAAACTGATTTTTGCTTACTTCTAACCCACTTTATAATAGGTTCAATGTTTGATTTTTCCATAAAGTCAAATCCCTGCGTCATTCTTTTCTGTGTGTCAGGATCTTTCTCACCAAGGGAGCCAATTCTCAAAATTAAACGAGTCCACCATGGTAATTTATCCATAATTAACCTACCTCGTAAAGGAACATATTTAATTCTTTGTATAATTTCCTTCGGAAGACTGTCTGTTATATATTTTTTTAAATCAGGATGACCTGGTTCTGTTCCTGAAACAGAGTAGAGAATGATTGATTTATCTTTTATAATTTTCCAATTGGATTTAGCCCATTTTGAAATTGTTAACTTTCCTATAAATACAGAACTTCCTAAAATAAGTAGGTCGTAGTCAGTCGAATCAGGAATTTCTTTGTTCAAATCAAAAACAGGAAAGCCAGTCGCTTCACTAATCCATTGGGCATATTGCTTAGTGCTGCCGAATTTACCTGTAAAAAAAATAGCCCCTTTCATTTTTCTTGTTTTTGATTGTATTAGCATTATTCAAAACCTTTCAATTATATATTTTTTGAACTATTTCCCGAATTTGTTCTTGTATTTTATTTAATGTCTTAGCTTATGCTAAATTTTAATAACGAGTGTAAATTATTGAGGAATAAGGTTTTAATCAATGATATATATCAATTTTCATGCATTGTTTATAATAATTGTTAATAAAAAGTTTTGGTTCCACAGAATATTTTTTCTGAATTTATAAATTTGGGAATTGAGAAAATTGGTCAGCCACAACAAGCCATTTTCCATTTTCATTTACAAGTGAAAACATATCTCTTCCTTTCATTTTGATTGTTTTCCCCATCATATCAAAAGACATATCAAAGTAATAAGTTACAACTGCGAATTTACCTTCTCCATGAACTTGCACTTTAGGCTCTGATTCTTCCCAAAAATGGATATTAGCTTTTTTAGTGAAATTTTTCCAGCCAGCAACACAATTTTCTCCGCCTTCAACTCTTTTCATTTCGGTTGGAGTAATTGCCACCATATTTTTATGAAAATAATTTTTGAGTTCATCGGCATTATTCTCAACTGTCCATTTACGGTTCATTTCCTGTATCATTTCCCAAATTTTTTTTTGCAATTTGTTCATTATCGTTCTTTTTATGTAAAATTTTAAAAACGAGTATAAAGTATTTAGGAATATGCGTTTAAGTAATGATATATATCATAATCAATAATATAATAGATGGTTTGTACTTTTGTAAAGCAATTTAAAAGTAGCCTGTTATTGATGGATATCATTTTATAATATTCCAAAAGTGTTTTATTTTTTTAAGTTATAATTTATATAAAAAAACATAAAATAAATAGGAACATGAAAATTTCAAAAAAATACATTTGTCAGAGTTGTGGTATGCATATGAAAGAGGAAATTTATTTTGGTACCAATAAAAATGGAAGTCTGAATAAGGAATATTGTCGTTACTGTTACCAACGAGGAAAATTTACCGATTCAGGAATCTCAATGAAAGAAAAAATAGAAAAGAACATTGCTATAGCCGAAAAAATGGGTATGCCGAAAGAGGAGGCAATAACTTTAGCAAACACCATCATTCCTAAACTTAAGCGATGGATATAAAATTAAGACTGAGAATTTAATAAACAAGATATAAAACGCTTTTAATCATTCAGCTTTAAAACAGCCATAAATGCTTGTTGTGGTATTTCAACATTACCAACTTGTCGCATTCGTTTTTTACCTTTTTTCTAATATTTAATTATTTTAAATAAAAGTTTATAATTTCTGATGTTAAATTTATAAAAGCATGAACTCCAAAAACGAGCAAAAATGGAAAATAAATATCTTTTCTATCTTTAGCAATTATATATATTGTAGCAAAAATAATTCCTGCAACCATTGCGGCAATTGAGTAAATAAGATTATACATATTAAAATAGTGTGCAAAACCAAATAAAAAACCAGATAATAAAATAACTAGATATTTATTTTTTTTGATAAATGACAGTAAAAATTCTATAATAATAAATTGAAAAATAAACGTTTCTATAAATGGAGCTATAACGCTAAATACAATTAATTTTATAATAATTGGTAAATCTTCTAATGCGCTACTATATTTATTAATTTGCTCCTTTAATATAAAGCTTGTAAATACAGATAAGAGAAGTGTATAAAATAAAGGAATAAAAAATGACCAAAAAATAAATTTTTTCTTAGTAGTAGTTAAAAAATATTTTTTAATCATTCTTTTAAGTATTTGTATATGGTTTTTTTGGTATTAACTATAATAACTATGGCAAATAGCGACCAGGCATATATGTATCGCCACCTGCCATTATACCTCCATCAAAAATTAGCCAATTTAATGCTTCTCCAATTGCCCAATCAATTGGGTCAAATTCTCCTCCATCAGTTTCTATAATCTCTATAGCATTCAAACTTTGAACACCGTAATTTTCTAAATTTTTCATATTTTATAATTTAAAGTTAAACATTTATTTTTGTATTGCAATAACAAACTCACAATATTGAGATTGCCACAGTAAACTACCGTTTACTTCGCAATGACGTATCAAAAACTTTAAAATTGCACAATTTTTGTGTTTGATACAGCTAATTTAAACTCCTCCACTCTAATTGCATTGGAGTAAAGTAATTTTTTATACAACCGCCAGAAATATTTATCTTTTCATGTGATGTGAGCAATTGAACAGAATAAACAATTTCTAATTCACAAACATCATCATAGATATAACTTTTTAAGCTTCTAGAGTATTCAATAGGGAAACCTTTTGTTCTTAAATTATCCAAAATATTATATAATTGGCTTTCACTTAAATGTAGTTTTTCAGAAAATTCTTTTGGAGTTCCTGTATTAGCTACCTTAATGTATTGATGAATTTTCCGTAAACGTTCTAACTGTTTAATAGTTGTCATTGTTTTAATTTTTATAGGGTTAATTTAGGTATCTGTTGTTGCCAAAGTTTGTAATAATGTTCTTTTCTGCTGTATAACTCGTTATGAGAGCCTTGCTCAATAACTTGTCCTTTTTCTAATACCACAATTTCATCAGCATTTACAACAGTACTTAAACGGTGCGCTATTACAATAATAGTTTTTTGTTGTGCTCGTAGGCTTTGTATGGTGTGTTGTATATAGTTTTCAGAAGTACTGTCTAATGATGATGTGGCTTCATCCAACACCAAAATTTCAGGTTGTTTGTATAATGCTCTTGCAATAGCAATACGCTGTTTTTGACCACCTGAAAGTGAAGCTCCATTTTCGCCTAAATAGGTATTAAAACCATTGGGTAATGTTTCAATAAATTCTAAAATGCCAATATTTTTACAAATAGAGAGAATAAGTTCCATATTTGGTTGAAATTCACCTACAGCAATGTTTTCAATTACGTTACCAGCAAACAAATCTATTTTTTGAGGTACTACACTTATCAATTGCCGTAAGCTTTGATTTTCAATATATTGTAAATCGAAATCGCCAATAGAAATTGTGCCACTTTGCAGCGGATACATATTTTGGAGTAATGAAACGAGGGTAGATTTACCCGAGCCACTTTCACCAACAATAGCAGTAATATTTCCTTTTTTAATTTTAAGGCTAAAGTCTTTAAAAACTTCTACTCGTGTACCGTACCGAAATGAAACATTTTTAAAAGAAATATCTCCTATTTTATCCGCGGTAAGTTTAAATTTATTTTCAGTTTCTTCACTCTCCAAATCCATTATTTCAAATAACCTATCTGCCGCAATAAATGCATTTTGTATTTGTTTATTAGCATTAACCAAACTAGCAATTGGACTTGTAAAATAGGCAATTATGGCGTAAAAGGACATTAATTCTCCGGGTGTAATTTCACGTTTAATTACAAAATATGAGCCAGACCATAATAAAATAATGGTAAAAAGTTGTGATAAAGTACTTGATGAAGTCCCCGAAAAAACACTATTTAAAGCAGATTTATATCCTGTATTTAATAAGGAAATAAACTTGGTTTCCGTTTTAATGTTGGCAAAACTTTCTAAACCAAACCTTTTAATGGTTCCCACGGAATTTAAGGATTCCACCAACTGACTTTCTAAATCAGCTGCTTTTTCCATAATTTTACGTTCAGTTTTTTTGTTAAGTCTATTTACAATTGCATAAATAATTATATAAAATGGAATTATGGTTAACATAATTAAGGCCAGTTTCCAATAATATGTGAACATTAGCCCAAACGAAAATATAACGATAAGAACATTTACAACTAAAGATAAAGCTACTCCATTTATAAAGGCTCTAATTTTTACGGCATCATTAATTCTTGAAATAATTTCACCTACACGCATGGTGTCAAAAAACTGTTGTGGTAATTTTAATAAATGTTTGTAATATCCTAAAATTAACCGAGCATCTATTTGTTGTCCTGTTTTTATTAAAAAAACATCTTTAAAAGTGCCAATTATAACTTTTAATAATAGAAGCACTATCATTATTACACTTAATAAATTAAGCAGTTTAGTATTGCCACCAACAAGAACAAAATCAGTAATTTTTTGAATATATATTGCTGTTGAAAATCCTAGAAGTGTAAATATTAACGCTCCAACAAAAGCTTGAATTAATATATATTTATGTGGTTTTAATAAAAACCAAAAACGTTTTAAAATAGAAACTTTTTCATTTCCTGTTTTAAAACTTTCATCGGGAAGCAACAATACCAAAACACCAGTCCATTCTTCTTTAAATTCATCATGTGTTTTTTTATAAATTTTACCAGTACCAGGATCCATTATTTTTATGTAAGTTTTGGTAACTTCATAAATAACTACATAATGTTGCAATTGTTTTTTAACAATTATATGTGCAATAGCTGGTTTAGGTATTTTAAATAAACTGTCAAAATCACCACGGACACCTTTAGCCTCAAAGCCTAATTTTTCAGCAGCTTCAATTAAACCTAATACATTTGTTCCTTTTTTATCAGTACTAGCAAATTGTCGTATTCTAGCAAGCGGTATTTCTAAATTATAATGTGCACTTATAGATGCTAAACACGCAGCACCACAATCGGTTATATCGTGTTGTTTTATCGTAATTTTTGCCATTTATCTTTTTAATTTCAATTTTTTTAAGCAATTTTAACTTATACTTTGATTACTTGGATTTAGCCAGTCATCTATTTTATCATATAACAATTCAAATAGAGTGCGCTCAGTAAGTTTAAATCGTGCATTAAAAGTCATTCCTTTTATGAGATTACCTTTAAAATTATTTTTAAGAGTCAAATACTTTTGGTCAACATTGCATCGGATTTTAAAAGTTGGAGTGTTATTAACTAACTCTATATCTTTTCCGATTTCTATAATTTCTCCAGTAGCAAGACCCCATTGATTATAATTGAAAGCGTCCATCTGAAATTTCACGGTGTTTTTAGGATTTATTAATCCTATATCAATAGGAGAAACGTAACACTCAGCAATTAAACTGCCATCAGGTGATATTTCTGCTAAAGGAACACTAGCACTAATTAAACTTCCTTCTTCAATACCAACAACATTCATTAATGTGCCGCTAATTGGTGAAGTTAGAATATAGTAATCTCTATTCTCTTTCTGTAATTCAGCACTATTTTCAAACTCATTTAGCTGCCTTGTTTTTATTGTAAAATCAGCTTGCCAAGTATTTAATTGTTGTTTTTTTAGTTGAGTAATTGTATTAATGATTAAATCATATTCAAATTTGAAATTTTCAAATTCAACCGCTGCAATTACACCTTTTTCAAATAAACTTTTATTTCTCAAGTAATCTCTTTTTGCTTTTTGAAAACGAGTTTGCAACTCTTGCGATTTTTCTTGATATTCTATGTATTCCTTTTGGTATTTTTGGGAATAAATACTATCTAAAATTACTTGTTTGTTTTTTAATAAGTAGTTTATGTCATGTAAAAACTGCTGTGTTTCTAAAATATTGAAATTTATAAATTCTAATTTATTAGTAATTGCATAGTCATCTAAAACTAATAATGTATCACCTTTTTTAACGTGCTTATTAATTTGTATATTATTTTTAATAACCTTACCTGAATTAATAGTTGTTAAATTTATTCGTTCTTTTTCAGGTTTTAGCAAACCTCTTGAAGAAGTATAAACATCCACTTTAATAAATGGAAGCGATATAAAAACTCCAATTAAAGCAATTAGAACTATTGTATAAATTATGGAACTTTTTTTTCTGTGTTTAAATTGATGCGCATGTGTAGTGTTTTCAACTATTTCTTTTGGGAAAATTTGATTCATAAACATTCAATTTTAAATCAAATTTATAATTAATATTATAAATAACGCATATATGAGTTGTTAAAATTTTAAAGATAGTTGCATTTTTAATTTGTGATAAAAGTAAAAGATCCTATTTTTATGAAGCAATTTGGCTTACAACTTCGCAATCTTAGAATTGCCAATAAATTATCACAAGAATCTTTAGCATATGCTTCAGACATTCCTATTTCTCAAATAGGAAGAATTGAAAGAGGAGAAATAAATACTACTATTTGTACAGTCAAAGTTTTGGCGAAAGCCTTAGATGTTGATATAAAAGAATTATTTGATTTTTTTTAATGTAAAATGTTTATTTGCTTAATTTTTTTAACTGTTTTTTTTAATACAATAAATAGACTGTTCATAATGGAAAAATTATTTTTTATTCCTTGTAATTCTCCTAATATATAAAATATATGAGATTAATAAAGATCCTAAAATTATCTCTATACTTTGATATAATGTTGACTTTATAGCTTCTGGAAAATTTTTTAGTGTTAAAAAATTAAAAATAAAACTAAGTATATAAACAAAAATTATATAGTATAAAACGTCTTTAAAAAATTTATTTTTCATATCATTACTAATATTTTAACGAATTGGAATGGTTAAATTATAAAGCATATAAAAATATTCATACTTTTATATGCTTTATTTAAATCTTAGAAGTAAACTATTGTTTATTTAATTCTATTAATCACTAAAGACTATTCCAAGCTTTTGCAATTGAATTTCCAATTCCTATAGCCATTCCTATTTCAAAATCTACATAAGCTCCTATAACGAAACCTAACAAATAGCTTTCTGCTGAACCACCATTTATTGATGTCATTTCGGTTATATCTAATTTTTTTGTATTTTTAATTTCTAACATAATTTTAATTTTTTAAAAAAATTTTCCAGTTAAGTAGGCAATTGTTACATAAATAGCAATACTTCCTACTTTTTCTCCTAAATATTCTCCATATTTCCTTAAAATTCCGCCTCCGTTTATGGTAATCATTTCATCAGAGGAAATTTCTTGTAAATTTAAATTTTCTAAATGTTTTTTCATAATTTTTTTATTATAAAGAGAAATATAAGTTAACTCCATCTATAAAGTCACTAACTTCATTAGCTATAAATTCAGTAGTGATTAGTAATGCACCAGGGTTAAATGGAGGAAGTGATCCACCATCAATTTCTGTAATTTCTTTAGCATTCAATTTTTGAACACCATAATTTTCTAAATTTTTCATTTTTTAAAATTTAAAGTTAAACATTTATTTTTGTATTGCAATAACAAACTCACCATATTGAGATTGCCACAGTAAACTATCGTTTACTTCGCAATGACGTATCAAAAAAATGACGTATCAAAAACTTTAAAATTGCGCAATTTTTGTATTTGATTCTGCTAATATAGTTTTGTCCACTCTAATTGCATTGGAGTAAAAGAATTTTTTTATAAAAAAATATTATTCTCCACACCTTTTTTTAAAAAGACTTAAATTGAAGATTTTTGCTCTAAAAGTTTAATTAGATAAAGAAGGTTTAATCATTTAGCTTTAGAACAGCCATAAATGCTTGTTGTGGTATTTCAACATTACCAACTTGTCGCATTCGTTTTTTACCTTTTTTCTGTTTTTCTAACAATTTTCGTTTACGTGAAATATCGCCACCATAACATTTTGCGGTAACATCTTTTCGTAAAGCTTTTACAGTTTCGCGCGAAATAATTTTAGCGCCAATTGCAGCTTGAATTGGAATGTCAAATTGCTGACGAGGAATTAATTGTCGTAATTTTTCACACATTTTTTTACCTATGTTATAAGCATTATCTGCATGAATTAAGGCGGATAATGCATCAACCGGAGTTCCATTTAGTAGAATGTCAACCCGAACTAATTTAGAAACTTTCATTCCTATTGGATGATAGTCAAAAGAAGCATAGCCTTTTGAAACGGTTTTTAACCGATCATAAAAATCAAATACTATTTCAGATAAAGGCATGTCAAATGTCAATTCAACACGTTCAGGAGTTAAGTAATTTTGATTGGTAATTTGTCCACGTTTTTCAATACATAAACTCATTACAGGACCTACAAAATCGGCTTTTGTAATAATTGAAGCTTTAATAAATGGTTCTTCAACACGGTTTATTTTGGAAGGTTCGGGTAAATCTGAAGGGTTATTTACTAAAACTGGAACGTTAGGATGTTTATTTGTAAACGCATGATAGGATACGTTTGGAACTGTAGTAATTACAATCATATCAAATTCGCGTTCTAATCGTTCTTGAATAATTTCTAAATGCAACATCCCTAAAAATCCACATCTAAAACCAAAGCCTAAGGCTGCAGAACTTTCAGGAATAAATACCAAAGAAGCATCGTTCAATTGTAATTTTTCCATAGAATTTCTAAGCTCTTCATAATCTTCAGTTTCAACGGGATAAATACCTGCAAACACCATAGGTTTTACATCTTCAAAACCATCAATGCTATGTTGTGTAGGATTTAAAGCATCGGTAATAGTATCTCCAACTTTTATCTCACTAGCGGTTTTAACACCGGTTATTAAATAACCAACATCTCCTGCTTTTATACTTGGCTTAGGAACTTGTGTTAATTTTAAGGTGCCAACTTCATCTGCATTATAGACTTTATCCGTTGCCATAAATTTTACACGTTGTCCTTTTTTTATTTCACCATTTAAAACCCTGAAATAAGTTTCAACACCTCGATATGAGTTGTAGACAGAATCGAAAATTAAGGCTTGTAATGGTTTATTAACATCGCCTTTAGGAGCTGGAATTCTATTAATAATAGCTTCTAAAATTTTTTCAACTCCAAATCCGGTTTTTCCACTGGCATGAATTACTTCATCAGCGTTACAACCCAGTAAGGTAACAATATCATCGGTAACTTCTTCTGGATTTGCACTTGGTAAATCCACTTTGTTTAAAATCGGAATTATTTCTAAATCGTTTTCTAAAGCTAAGTACAAATTTGATATGGTTTGTGCTTGGATACTTTGTGCTGCATCAACAATTAATAAGGCTCCTTCGCAAGCTGCAATGGAACGTGAAACTTCATACGAAAAATCTACATGGCCAGGCGTGTCAATTAAATTTAAAACATAGGGTTGCCCTTCAAATACATAATCCATTTGAATGGCGTGGCTTTTAATAGTAATACCACGCTCACGTTCCAAGTCCATATTATCTAATAATTGTGCTTGTTCTTCACGTGCAGTTGTGGTTCCGGTAAAACTTAATAACCGATCTGCAAGCGTACTTTTCCCGTGATCAATATGGGCAATAATGCAAAAATTTCTAATGTTTTTCATACTTCGTATTCCGAGCTTCTATATGTGCGCAAAGATAACTAATTATTTGTTCTGAAATTGAAAATTAAATGGAGTCGTGTTTTGGATAAATGATGCCTGCTTTTTTTCTGATTTCATCTAAAATCTCCATTAAATTTAAACTAACTTGATTGGTTAAAACAGGACTTTCAATGATGCTTTTATTTAAACAATCCATAACGTGCATGGCTTCATATTTATAGCCTAAATTTTTAGTAGATTTAAAAGAGATTTCTTGTTTGTTACCATTTTTAAATAATAGGATTGGTTTTTCTGTAAATCGTTCATATTTTATCATACCATGTTCAAAACACAATTCTGTATCGTTTTTGTAGTCAGTATCAAAGCTAGAGGTTAAAACTGCCGTTGCACCATTTTTATAACTAAATAACATAGAAATGCTTTCCTCTGAACCTGTTGGACTAAAATGTGGGCTAGCTTTTATTTCATTCGGAATACCTAGTAAAGTCATCGCTGTAAAAACAGGATAAATGCCAATGTCTAGCAATGAGCCACCACCCAAATCCATATTGTAAAGCCTATTATTTGGATTGTATTCGGCATTAAAATAAAAATCAGATTTTACAAATTTCAGTTTCCCTAAATTTTCAGTTTTAACAAGCTCGATTACTTTTTTAAGTTTTGGTCTAAAAATAACCCAAAAAGCTTCCATTAAAAACGTATTATTTTCTTTTGAAGAAGCAATCATTTGTTTTACTTCTTTTGAATTTATGGCAAAAGCTTTTTCACATAAAACTGCTTTTTTATAATTTAAGCAAAGTAACGAGTGTTCTAAATGAAAAGCATGAGGTGTTGCAATATAAACTACATCAATATTTGGGTCATTAACCATTTCTAAATAGGATCCATATGCTTTTTTGAATCCAAATTTAACCGCAAATTTTTTAGCTTTGTTTAGATTTCTTGAAGCAGTAGCATATAAATTTGCATTTGGGGTTTCTTTTAACTCCAAAGCAAATTTTTCAGCAATATGCCCACATCCTAAAATTGCCCAGTTGTATGTTTTTGCCATAATTAGTAAATTAATCTACCCAATCGGCTACAAATAAATTGGTGTCATGCGTTCCATAATTATTTCTGTTTGAAGAGAACACCAGTTTTTTACCATCAGGAGAAAACATAGGAAAAGCATCAAAAACAGTATCATAGGTAATTTGTTCTAAGTCAGTTCCATCAATATTAATCATAAATAAATTAAAGCTGTGTTTTGTTTTATGGTTAGATGAAAAGATAACTTTTTTGCTAGAAGGATGGAAAAATGGCGCCCAATTTGCGCTTCCTAAATTGGTAATTTTTCTCAAATTAGAACCATCAACATTACAAATATATAATTCCATATTGGTTGGTTGTACCAATCCTTGCGCTAATAAATCTTTATATTCTTTAATCTCGTTTTTTGTTTTTGGGCGAGATGATCGGAAAATTAATTTAGTACCGTCAGGAGAAAAGAAAGCACCACCATCGTACCCTAATTCATAAGTTACTTGTTGTACATTACTTCCGTCAATATCCATAGTAAATAATTCTAAATCTCCTGTTCTTGTAGAGGTAAATACAATTTTATCGCCTTTTGGTGAAACGGTTGGTTCGGCATCATACCCCTCATTAAAAGTCAATTGCTTTAACTGATTTCCTTTGGTATCTGCAATAAAAATATCATAACCTTTATAAACTGGCCAAATATATTTGTTGCCATAATCTTCTTTTTTTGGAACAGGAGGACAATCTTTACTTGCCAAATGTGTAGATGCATAAATTATAGTGGAATCTCCAGGCAGAAAATAACTACACGTAGTTCTGCCAAAACCAGTACTAATCCGTTGAGGAATTTCTGCACTATCTAATGGCTTTAAAGCATTCATGGTAAATATTTGATCGCAATTTAATCCCCACGCTTTGTTGTTAGATTGAAAAACTAATTTGGTATTATCAAAGCTCCAATAAGCTTCCGCATTATCACCACCAAAGGTTAATTGTTTAATATTTTTTAAGTGTTTTTCTTGTGGATAATGAATAACATTAGCTAAAACAGTTGCACCAGATTTAGCCTCTGTAGCACTTTTGTTCTTGGTTTTTTTACAACTTACAACAGCTAAAGATATTAGTAGAATTAAAACAGGATATTTCATAAACAGGACATTTAATAAACACTAAAAATACAATTTAATTTGAAGCTACAAAGGTTGAAAGTTGGAAAGGGTTAAAATCAAAGATTTAATCTTATTTAAGTGTGTAAAACCTTCATTGCGAGAGAGGCACGACTGAAGTAATATGTTCATTCAAACCAACAGATTACTTCACTTCTTTGCATTCCGTTCGTAATGACGAAACACCACGTCATTGCGAGGAGTTTTTCACGACGAGGCAGTCTCACCCAAAGCAACAGATTACCACGCTGCGCTCGCAATGACGTCATTACGAGGAGTTTTTCACGACGAAGTAATCTGTTACTTTTGAGTTCCAATCATGAGATTGCCACACTACGCTCGCAATGACGGAAAAAACATTATATTTAATCTATGAAAAAAAGCTATGTATATTTTATGACCAATAAAAATAATACGGTTATTTATATTGGTATTACCAGTAATTTAATTAAAAGAGTTTATCAGCATAAAACAAAAGAATTCAAAAGTTTTACTTCAAAATACAATTGCGATAAATTAGTTTATTTTGAAGAATTTGAAGATATAAATAAAGCAATTTTAAGAGAAAAGCAATTAAAAGCTGGAAATAGAAAGCGAAAAGAGAACTTAATAAATATGGATAATTCAGATTGGAATGATTTATCTGATGGATGGTTGTTTAATTTTTAAACCACGTCATTACGAGGAGCGACAGCGACGAAGCAATCTGAGATTGCTTCACTTCACTGCATTCGTGATGACGTCATTGCGAGGAGTTTTTCACGAGGTGGCAATCTCATCTTCAAAGTAACAGATTGCCACAGTTTTTATCAAAACTTCGCAATGACTCATGTTTTTTAGAATGGTTTGTATGGATACCTGCCTATGCAGGTATGACAGTAGTTTTGTATTGTGTAATTCCTACGCAGATATAACCAGTTGTGTTGGCGTTAGGGATTGGAGCGGCATCCTTTTTTGTTATGTAACAAAGTGAAATATAAAAAAAGATATAGCGGAAAGCCCGCCCTGAAAGGGAACGCCCAAATAAAAATAATTCCTTAATTTTGCACACTAAAATTTGTGTATTGATTAAAATAGGAAATATAGAATTACCGGATTTTCCGCTTTTATTAGCGCCAATGGAGGATGTAAGTGATCCGCCATTTAGAGCTTTATGTAAAGAGCAAGGTGCCGATTTGGTTTATACGGAATTTATTTCTTCGGAAGGGTTAATACGAGATGCTGCCAAAAGCAGAAAAAAACTGGATATTTATGAAAAAGAGCGTCCGGTTGGGATTCAGATTTTTGGAGCAAATCTAGAATCGATGTTAAAAACGGTGGAAATTGTGGAAGAATCACAGCCAGATATTATTGATATTAATTTTGGTTGCCCAGTTAAAAAAGTGGTTAGTAAAGGCGCTGGTGCAGGTATTTTAAAAGATATTGATTTGATGGTGAAACTTACAGATGCTATGGTAAAACACACCAATTTGCCAATTACCGTAAAAACTAGGTTGGGATGGGATTTTGATTCTATAAAAATTGTTGAAGTTGCGGAACGATTGCAAGATGTAGGCTGTAAGGCCATTTCAATTCATGGAAGAACAAGAGCACAAATGTATAAAGGAGAAGCAGATTGGAGTTTTATTGCGGATGTAAAAAATAATCCAAGAATGCATATTCCTGTTTTTGGAAATGGAGATGTAAATACTCCTGAGAAAGCATTGGAAATGCGAGATGTATATGGATTAGACGGCGCTATGATTGGTAGAGCTAGTATTGGAAATCCTTGGTTTTTTAAACAAGTAAAACACTTTTTTAAAACTAGTGAACATTTGCCAGAAATTACTATTGCTGAACGTGTAGCAATGGCAAAAAGGCATTTGAAAATGGAAATTGAATGGAAAGAAAATGAAATTGTTGGTGTTATGGAAACCAGAAGACATTATAGTAACTATTTTAGAGGAATTCCGCATTTTAAAGAGTATCGTCTAAAAATGGTGACTTCTGATTCTGCTCAAGAGGTATTTAATGTATTTGATGAGGTTTTGCAAAATTTTGCTTAACTAGAAATTATTATTCAACTAGTTTTTTAGATATTCTACTACTAGCAATTTTTGAGGAAATGTAACCTAGTACTAAAATAGTGAATACTACAGTAAAAATATTAAAAAAAGTTAATTCAACAGGGTAAGAAAGGTGTTTGGTTATCATAAATAGATGATATTTTTTTTGTAATAATACTAATATTATTCCTGTACCAACTCCAATTAACATTCCAAAAAAGGTCAATAAAAAACCTTGCAAAACAAAAACCTTTTTTATTTGTTTAATGTTTGCACCTATATTATATAAGGTTTTTAAGTTGTCTTTTTTTTCTAAAATCATCATAATTACAGCTCCAATTACATTAAACAAAGCAATAATTAAAATTAACGTAAATATTAAATACGAAGTAAGGTTTTCAGTATTTAGCATTTTATAAAACACCGAATTTAATTGTTCTCTATTTTTAACTGTAAACTTGTTGCCAAGTTTGTTTATTAGGAAATTTTGTATATCTGAAATAGAGCTATTTTTATCTAATTTTAACTCAATTGCAGTAACCTGATTTGCTTTATAATTTAGTAATTGTTGCGCAGCAGATAACCAAACAAATGTAAATTTTTTATCAATATCATCGGTTAAAGCAAAAATACCAATAGGTTGCGTATTAATTTTTGAAAAAGCATTTTTTGGATTAGTTATATATCCTTTCCCTGGTTTTGGAACATAAATAGTAAGCGGTTCAATAAAATCAAAAACACCAACGGATAGGGTGTTTGAAATACCATTTCCAATTACTGAACCATAAGGAATGTTTTTATCTAACCAAGTGCCAATATAAACAGTAGTATCAATGCTATTTACTTTGGTGTAATTAGTATCAACACCTTTAATAAATGCAATATGCGTTTTTTTATTGTATTCAAAAAAAGCACGTTCCTCAATTACTTTGGTATAATTTAAAATCCCTTTTTCTTGTTCTAAAATTGATTTTATAGTGTCGTTTAAAAGGAATGATTTTCCTTTTGTAGCCGTTATTTTTAAATCAGGATCGGAAGTGTTTAAAAAGCCAACACTAAAAGTTCTAAGTCCAGAAAAACCTGAAAGTACAATAAACAAAGCTAAACTTCCAACAATTACTCCAATACCAGCAATTAAGGTAATAATGTTAATAGTATTATTACTGCTTTTTGAAAATAAGTAGCGCTTTGCTATGTACAAAGGAAAGTTCAAATTATCTTTTTTGACGTTTAGATAATAAGTCCGGATTTTTTATAGGATTTCCTTTTTTACCTTTTAAAGCACTATCAATATCTTCAATATAGTCTAAACTATCATCAATAAAAAATGATAATTCTGGCATTCTTCTAAGTTGATTTCTGGTTCTTTTTGCCATTTCATATCTAATTGAAGAAGCATTTTCTTGAACACCTTCTAAAATAATGGCTCTTTTTAATTGTGGGAAAACACTTAAATACACTTTAGCTTGCGATAAATCGGAAGTTACGTGTACTTTAGTTACAGATATTATTACTCCCTTCATGCCGTCATGTGCAGCGCGTTGCAATACATCTGCTAAATCTTTTTGTAAAACGCCTGCTATTTTTTTTTGTCTGTTTGTTTCCATGTTGCAAAAATAACGATTAAATATACATAAAAGTTGTTTTTAAATAGGATAAAATAGTTGCCAAATTTTTTCAGTAATTTTGAATTACAAATTTTTCAAGGATGAACAAAATTGAACATATAGGAATTGCGGTAAACAATTTAGAAAAATCAAATACACTTTTTAAAGGATTGTTTGGTAAAAAACATTATAAAACAGAAGAAGTTATAAGTGAAGGAGTTAAAACTTCCTTTTTTAAAGTTGGTGAAAATAAAATCGAATTGTTAGAAGCTACGACTAAAGATAGTCCAATTGCTAAATTTTTAGCAAAAAAAGGAGAGGGAGTTCATCATATTGCATTTGCAGTAGATGATATTTTAAGGGAAGTAAAACGATTAAAAAAAGAAGGATTTACCATACTTAATGAAACTCCAAAAAAGGGAGCAGATAATAAGTTGGTTGTTTTTTTGCATCCTAAAACTACCAACGGTGTTTTAATTGAATTGTGTCAAAATGCAGAATGAAATTTCTTTAGAACTCTTGTAATATGTTAAATGCATGTTACTGAAATAGATTCTAATTGCTTTTTATTTATCAATTGACATAATCTATTAAAAATAAGTAGATATACTTACTATCCAAACGGTCAACTTTTATCCGTTCATCTAATCTTTAATTGTTGAAATCATGATGTTACCGTAAATTTTGTTACTAGAGCAAAAGATAAAGACTGAGAGATTTATTTAAATAAACACTCTCAGTCACTATTTTTTAATGGTTTAACCTTTCAACTTGCTTCAAAAAAATACGTTTAAACGGCTGTTTCTTCTTTCGTTTTATTTTGTATAATTTTTTCAATCAGGTCAGGTACTTTTTCAAATACTGAAGCGAGTCCACTTGTTTTACCTGCAGCGAGAAATGAAATATCTTTTCCTCGGGTTACTAAAAAACCAACTGGTTCAATTCCTATACCTGCACCTACACCTCCACCTTGTCCTATAATAGATTTAACTACTTTTTTTTCAGTACCTTCGGCACCACCTGAACCAAATCCGGTACCCACTTTAATAACCGGTACACATTTGAATTCTCCTAATTCAAACTGTTTGCCGACAACAGTTTCAGTGTTTGCTTCAGACTTAATAAAATCTGTAATTTCGTTTAATAATTTTTCAAAATGTAATTCCATAATTTTGCTTTTTAAAGGTTAATAAATGATTTAATTATATATATTGGCCTACTCTGTATATGCATTACCATTCGGTTTCTTCCTTCAAAATTGACACTAAATTTCCCTACACTATAATTCAGTAATGTAAACAATGGGTATAATTTGGCGTTTGAAATACAATCGCCCGTGTCAATATCTATAAGAATTTTTTTCACCTTGAATGATTTTAACATCCGAAATACTTTTTTAACGCCAACTTTCTTGCTGTTTTTTCTCTCATTTATATGTTTCTTTATGTGTTTATTTTCTGTCTTTTTTTTAGTCGAACTCATGTTTTTAAGGGGGTAGAAATAAAATTTTAAAAAAAATGTTTTTAATTTTATTCTCAATAATTCTTTTGTGTGTTTTTCTATACTGGCCTTTGCTAAACCCTGAAGTTTTATATAATACTGATTTGTGGCAGTGTCAATAAATAAAACAATTGGAATCAGTAATAAATAAACTATTAGTAAAAAAAATAGAATTAAAAAACCAATTAAAAACATTTTTTTTTATTATTTAAAGTAACTTAAATTTGAAATGTATCACAATGATTTTAATCAAATTAAGGCAATGAATTCTACAATTTGTTATGATTTTAGTCAGATTAAAGCTATGAATTTTATAATTTATCAATGATATTAATCATGTTATAGCCATGAATTTTACTACATTTTGGCGCTTGTACTAGCAGATAACTTTCTTTATCAGGTTATTATTAATTATTAAGGTTTCAGAACAATATTCTTTTTCGGAACGAAAAAATAAGAAATAGACTTAAATTTAAAAGTACTAATAATTTCAATAATGAAAATTTATCCAAAAGTGGACAACCTATTTTTGGATAATACTTTCATTAAAAAACTAACAATCAGCTACTGTCAACTAACAACTTATTTTGTATATTGCAAACTCTTAAATAAATATTACAGTTGAATACATCGTTTGAAAAATATCAAAAAAGAAGGCTACGCTCTTCCTACTTTTCTGTTGTAATAAGCATTGCTTTAGTTTTGTTTTTAGTTGGTGTTTTAGGTTTAATGTTGATAAAAACTAAAAGCATTTCAAAGCATTTTAAAGAACAGGTTGTTATGACTATTTTTTTAAAAAATGATGCAAAAAGTAGCGATGTTGATATTTTAAAAGCAGAATTAAAAAAGGCAGATTATACAAAATCTATTAAATATATTTCTAAAAAAGAAGCAGCTGAAAAATATAGTAAAGATATTGGAGAGGATTTTATGCAATTTTTAGGAGAAAACCCGTTAAAAAACGGTATTGATATTACCTTAAAATCTGAATTTGTTACCCCAGAAAAAATGACGGAAATTGAGAAAAACTTATTAAATAGAAGTTTGGTTTACGAAATTTCTTATGATAAATCGTTAATTGACTTGCTTACGAAAAATATTAATCGACTAACTTTTTGGATGCTCCTTTTTAGCGGAGTGTTCACTTTAATTGCTGTGGTTTTAATAAACAGTTCTATTAGGTTGTCGGTATATTCTAAACGGTTTACTATTAAAACTATGCAAATGGTTGGGGCCACCAAAAAATTTATTAGAGTGCCTTTTATTTGGAAAAGTGTTCAACTAGGTTTTTTAGGAGCACTAGTTGCTATTATTGCTTTAATTGCAATAGGTTTATACGTAAATAACTTAGTTCCCGAGTTAAATTTGCTATCCAATTATAAATGGTTAGGTATTTTAGCATTATTTATTATTGGATTAGGAATACTAATTAGTTGGATTAGTACGTTTTTTGCAACACAACGTTTTTTAAATTCACAAGTAGACGAATTATATTATTAATATGGCAAAACAAAAAAAATCACCTTCAGAAAATCAATTTTTATTTGGTAAAAAAAATTACGTCATTATGATAATTGGATTGGCAATTATTGCATTAGGTTTTATTTTAATGTCGGGAGGAGGCAGTAATAACCCAAATGTGTTTAATCCTGATATTTATGATTTTAGAAGAATTCGTTTAGCTCCAACCTTGGTAATTATTGGTTTGGCAGTTGAGATTTATGCGATTTTAGCAAAATCTAAAAAATAACCATGAATTATATTGAAGTAATTCTGCTTGCTATAATTGAAGGAATTACTGAATATTTACCAGTATCTTCAACAGGGCACTTAATTCTTGCATCTTCTTTTTTGCATATTGCCAGCGAGAATTTTACTAAATTATTTACCATTGTAATACAATTAGGAGCCATTTTAGCAGTATTAGTTTTATATTGGAAACGATTTTTTCAAAGTGTAGATTTTTACTTAAAATTATTGGTTGCTTTTATTCCAGCTGTAGTTTTAGGATTGCTATTTAATCATATAATTGATGAATTATTAGAGAGTCCTTTAGTTGTTGCATGTACACTTATTTTAGGAGGGGTTATTTTGCTTAAAGTAGATAAATGGTTTAAAGCAAATGAACAAATTGAGGATGATAATCCATTAGAACATATTAAAATAAGTTATGGTGTAGCTTTTAAAATTGGGTTGTATCAATGTTTAGCTATGATTCCTGGAACATCAAGAAGTGGTGCGACTATTGTTGGTGGAATGACCCAAAAATTAAACAGAAAAACTGCCGCAGAATTTTCTTTTTTTTTAGCAGTACCAACTATGTTTGGAGCAACTGTAAAAAAATTATTTGATTATTATAGCAATGGATTTACTTTAACTTTACCACAAGTGAATTATCTTATTATAGGTAATATTGTAGCTTTTATAGTAGCCATGCTTGCTATAAAATCGTTCATAGATTATTTAAGTAATAGAGGGTTTAAAATATTTGGTTATTATAGAATTTTATTAGGAATTACTATTTTAGTGATTCATTTTTTATTTTATGAATTAACTTTAATTTAATGTTAACAGGCGAAGATTTTAAAACAGGACAGGTTTTATTAATTGATAAACCTTTACATTGGACATCGTTTCAAGTGGTAAATAAAATACGATGGCATATAAGACAAAAGTTTGGAATTAAAAAAATTAAAGTTGGGCATGCTGGTACGTTAGATCCTTTGGCAACAGGATTGTTAATATTATGTACAGGAAAGTTTACCAAACAAATTGAAACCTATCAGGCGCAAATAAAAGAATATACTGGAGAAATTACATTGGGTGCAACCACACCAAGCTACGATTTAGAAACTGAAATAAATCAAACATTTTCTATTGAACATGTTACAGATGATTTAATTTATGAAAAAGCTAAACAGTTTGAAGGAGAAATAGATCAAAAACCGCCTATTTATTCAGCCATAAAAAAAGAAGGGAAAAAGTTATACGAACTAGCAAGAGAAGGGAAAACTACCGAAATTAAATCTCGAAAAATTACGATTGAAACATTTGAAATTACAAATATTAATTTACCAAGGGTAAATTTTAGAGTGGTTTGTAGCAAAGGAACTTATATAAGATCGTTGGCTTTTGATTTTGGTGAAGCCCTGAATTCTGGAGCGCATTTATCTAAACTACGACGTACAAAAATTGGAGCTTTTAGTGTAGAAAATGCCATAGAACCTTTAACTTTTGTAGAAAATAATTTGAGTTAAAACTTACTTAAAAAAATGACCTAAATAACTATCCATAATGTTGATTTCCCATTGGGTAGCTAGCTCTTCTTTAGTAGAAATTATATTATTAAAAACAATGGTTTTTGGAGAAACACCTTTACTTTTTATCATCTTTTTAAAAGCTATTAAATCTTTGTACTGCACAAATTCTCCTTGCTTATAGCAAACGTTAATTTTGTCCATTAAAACGAGATTATATTTTTTTTCAAGACTCTGAATAAAATCACTTAAAGCATTATGGGTTTCTATAGGCAATTTAATTTCCGAATCATCTACCGTAATAATAATAAATCGATCGTATTTTATTTGATAAGCCGATTTTAATGCTTCCGTTTCTGAATTCCAATCCTTTAAAAAAGTTTCAACACTTTCCTTTAATTCAGAAATCTCTTGCGGGTAAAATTTTCTACTCGCTGGGAAAACCCAAAGTTTACACCAATCCGGAATTTTATCAAAATCTACAATCATTTATTTTATTTAAGCGGTAAAGGTAATTAAATTACACAGGCAAAAATTAAGAAGCTTTCAATAACTTTAAAATATCTTTTTGGGTATTAGTGCCTTTATCTTTATTATACCACAATTGTAAATCTTTTTTAAATTCCGCATCAATAACGCCGTATTGTTCTTTATAATCTAGCACCATTTTAGTGGCAATAGAAGGTCTTGGCCCCCAAGAATTTATTACTTCATTATTGGCATCAACAATAATAACTTTAGGAATAGATTTGTTTCCATTGGTTAAAAACTGATTCATTAATTCTTCATTTTCATCTCTAAAAACAATTTTCAAGTTTATGTTTGAAGAGGAGGCAGCTATTTTATTTAAAATAGGTACAATTTGAGCAGCATCACCACACCAACCTTCAGCAATAACTAAAAAAGTAAAAGGATTAGCTAAATTTTGAACAGAATTAGTGGTTTCCTTTGATAACTTAATGGTTTTATCTAACCGATCCATCCTTTTATCATTTAGTAAGGTATATCCTAATAAAGCATCATTTTCAAGTTCATGAGACGATTTAACTAATAGGGTATTTTTTAAATGAGCTCGATATTCAGAATATGATAAGGCTTTTTGTAAACTTTCTTTTATAAGGGCTTTATTCATTTTATAAGTTTTTATGCAAGTTTTTTGACGTTAGGTTTAATGCAAACTTACAAGTTTTATATATTAGGTAAAAGTACAATTATGGCGTAATTATCACTTGTAACTTATATTACACAAATATTAAAAGATAAAAGCATCCTTTAATATTAAAAAACTGACATTTATCATAGTCATATATTATGAAACTATTACATTTGCATTATAAAATAATTAACGTTAATTTTAATATTATGAAAAAATCAATTTTAACCATTTCATTTATAGCAGTATTACTTGTAATGTTTACTAGCTGTAAAACCGATGAAAAGAAAAAAGAAGCAGTAAAAAACTCAGCAACTGAAGAAGTTGTAGGTAAAGGGCAGGCGTCTGTTAAAGATGATGTATCTGCAGCCAATGCATTACAAGTTGCAGAATCAATAAAAGATTTTAGCACTTTGGTAGCAGCTATAAAAGCAGCTAAGGTTGAAGATGCTGTTGTAAATGTGGGTCCTTTAACCATTTTTGCCCCATTAAATAGTGCTTTTGATAAGCTTCCAAAAGGTACTGTTGAAACTTTATTAAAACCAGAAAATAAAGCAAAATTGGCTTTTATTTTAATTAATCATGTTGCTCCTGCCAATTACCCTATTGAACAGTTACGCAAAGAAGCTAAAAAAGGCAGAAAATTATATATGGCTTCTGGTAAGTATTTAGCTGTTGAAAAGAAAGAAGATGGTATTTATGTTGGAGGAACAAAAATTTTAAAAACCGTAAAAGTAAGTAATGGTTGGATACACGTAATTGATAATGTGTTAGTTCCAACTGATAAATAAAAAAGTAAATAACTGAAAAAAATGAAATTAAAACTTATTCTAGTAGCCTTAGTAATTGCAGTATCGAGTTGTGGAGGTAATGATAAAAAAGAAGTAAAGAAAGAAACTCCTAAAAAAGAGGTAATTAAAAAAGAGGTAAAACTTGACCCAATGCAAGACAAAGGTGTTGGGCCTGTAAAAAGTGTAACTCTTGGTGAAATAGATGAAACTTTAGCCGCTAAAGGTCATGAAATTTTTAAGGCTAATTGTACAGCTTGTCATAAAATAAAGAAACGCTATATCGGTCCTGCATTAAAAGGAGTAACACAAAGACAATCTCCAGAATGGATAATGAATATGATATTGAATCCAGAAGTGATGATTGTTAAAAATGCAACCGCTAAAGCTTTACTTGCTGAATTTAATGCGCCAATGGCAAATCAACATTTAAATGAAGAACAAGCAAGAGCTGTTTTAGAATATTTTAGAACTAAAAATTAAAAAAATAAACATAAAACAACAATCAAATTTAACTATTTATGAAATCAATTTTTGCATTTTTAACGGTAGCTGTTTTTTTGGTTAGCTGTAATCCAGCACCAACAAGCTCAAAAAGCTCTAAAGGAGCTTTAACGAGCAACGCAGCAGAAAGAGTTTACGTTGCTCCAGGGCAATATGATGAATATTATGCCTTTATTTCAGGCGGATTTAGTGGTCAATTATCTGTTTATGGCCTACCTTCTGGTAGATTATTTAGAGTAATTCCTGTTTTTTCACAAGATCCAGAAAAAGGTTATGGTTATAATGAAGAAACCAAACCAATGTTAAATACTTCTCATGGTTTTGTACCTTGGGGAGATTCTCATCATCCAGATATTTCACAAACTAATGGAGTTTTAGATGGACGTTGGGTTTTTATTAATGAAAATAATACACCACGTATTGCACGTATTAGTTTAAAAACTTTCGAAACAGAAGAAATTATTGAAATTCCTAATTCAGCAGGGAATCACAGTTCTTCATTTGTTACTGAAAACTCAGAATATGTAGTTGCTGGTACTCGTTTTGCCGTTCCAATTCCTCAACGCGATATGCCTATTAGCGATTATAAAGGAAACTTTAAAGCATCGTTATCATTTCTAAAAATTAATCCAGAATCAGGACGCATGAATATTGCATTCCAACTTAGAATGCCTGGATTTGATTATGATTTATCACATCCTGGTAGAGGGAAATCTCATGGTTGGTTCTTTTTCTCTATGTACAATACTGAAGAAGCTCATTCTTTATTAGAAGTAAATGCTTCTCAGAATGATAAAGATTTTATTGCGGCGGTTAACTGGAAAAAAATAGAAGAATATATTGCAGCAGGTAAAGGGCATAAAGAGAAGGCAAGATATGCACATAATACTTGGAATGATGATACCCATACTGCAACTTCAAAAATGGAAAAAGAAGTATTAGTAATTAATCCAGAAGATGTTCCTGGAGCAATTTACTTTTTACCAACTCCAAAATCTCCACATGGTTGTGATGTAGATCCAACAGGTGAATATATTATTGGTAGTGGTAAATTGGCTGCAGCTATGACGGTACACTCTTTTACTAAAATGCAAAAAGCAATTGCAGACAAAGCTTTTGATGGAGATAAATATGGTATTCCAATTTTAAAATTTGAAGCTGTAAATTATGGTACTTTAGAACAACCAGGTTTAGGTCCATTACATACAGAATTTGATACTAGAGGAAATGCATATACAACGTTCTTTATTTCTTCTGAGGTAGTAAAATGGAATATAAAAGATTTAAAAGTAATTGACAGACATCCTGTATATTACTCAGTAGGTCACTTAATGATTCCTGGAGGAAATTCTAGAAAACCATTCGATAAATATTTGGTGGCAATGAATAAAATTACAAAAGACCGTTATTTACCAACAGGTCCTGAAGTTTGTCAATCTGCTCAACTATTTGATATTTCTGGAGATAAAATGCAGTTATTATTAGATTTTCCAACTATTGGGGAGCCACATTATGCTGCTGGTATTCCTGCAAAAATGCTTATGGATAAATCTCAAAAAATATACAAATTAGAAGATAATAAGCATCCTGATGCTGTAAAATCTGAAGCAGATACCAAAGTGGTAAGAAAAGGAAATGAGATACATGTTTACATGAGTATGATTCGTTCTCATTTTTCACCAGATAATATTGAAGGAGTTAGAGTTGGAGATAAGGTATTTTTCCATGTAACTAATTTAGAGCAAGATTATGATGTACCACATGGATTTGCTATGATTGGAGCTAACAATTCAGAAATGCTAATTATGCCAGGTAGAACTTCAACTTTGGTTTGGGAACCTAAAGAAGTTGGGGTATGGCCATTCTATTGTACAGATTTCTGTTCAGCATTGCATCAAGAAATGCAAGGTTATGTGCGTGTTTCTGCTAAAGGAGCAAATACGCCAATTAAATATACCTTGGATGATGAAGTGCCAGGAGAGGAAGAAGAATAATTGAATATATTTTATTCAAAATAAGAACTGGCAGTTTTTGATTGATTTACTGCCAGTTTTTTTAAATTTATAAAATGAGAAAAGATAAATTATTAATGATTATTGGAAGCTTACTATTGCTTCTATTATTTGTTTTTCCATTATGGAAAATAACACTTTTAGCACCTCAATATCCTGAGCCTTTAGGGCTAAATATTCATATTACACATTTGTCAGACGGTAATCAATTTAACGATGTAAATAATATAGATTTGTTAAATCATTATATTGGTATGGCTCATTTACCTACGGAAATAAATGTTAAAAAAGGAGAGGTAAAACCTTTTAAAGAATTTGTAATTATTCCAATAGTTGTAATTGCGCTTTCTGTAATTGGTGTAGTTTTTGGGGTTATTGGAAAACGAAAATTATATGCCACTTGGCTCGGCCTATTAACTGTTTCTGGAGTTGTTGGAATGTACGATTTTTATAATTGGCTATATATTTATGGGCATGATTTAAATCCAAATGCCATATTAAAAATAACCGATAAGGTAACTGGTGAAATGATGGCTTATCAACCACCTATTTTCGGATTTAAGCAAATGTTAAATTTTCAAGTATATTCTTACCCATCAACCGGTGTATATTTTATTGGATTATCGTTTGTACTTGTAGCTTTGGCATTTATAGTAAGTTCAAAAAATAAATTAAAAAACTAAGCATTCAGTTTAATTACATTTTGTAATTTTATAAAAAAATCAAAAATAGTACTTATGTCTGTTGTTAAATTTATGTTTATAGGGTTGTTTTTTACCCTTATTTCTTGTAAAGTTGAACCACAAAAAATTAATTACGGGCAAGATCATTGTGCATTTTGTGATATGACCGTTGTGGATAAAACTCATGCTTCTGAGTACGTTACTAAAAAAGGGAAAAGCTATATATTTGATGCTATAGAGTGCATGGTTCAGAAAATGAATGAAGAAAATAACGAGTCTGATTTAGCTTATATATTAGTTGCTAATTATCAAAAACCAGGAAAATTAATTGATGCATCAAATGCCACTTACTTAATCACAAAAAAAATTAAAAGCCCAATGGGAGCTAACTTGTCTGCATTTAGTTCTTTAAAAAATGCTGAAAAAGTTCAAAATGAATTAGGTGGTACCATCTACAATTGGCAACAATTAAAAGAAAAATATAAAAACTAAATACCATGAAATATTTAGTTTTCATGTTTGTTTTGTTTTCAATTGAAATTCAAGCTAACACAATTACAGTTTGCAAATCTTGCAAAATAAAAACGATTAAAGAAGCGGTTTCAATTGCAAAAGATGGAGATTCCATTTTTATTAAAAAAGGAACCTACAAAGAACAAAGCATTATAATTATCAATAAATCCATTCATTTAATAGGAGAGGATAACCCTGTGATTGACGGAGAATTTAAAGGAACAATTATTAAAGTAACTGCAAGTAATTTCTCTATTGAAGGGCTGACTTTAATGAATGTTGGTCAAAGCTATACTAAGGATTTTGCAGCAATTTTAGTTTCTCGTAGCAAGCAATTTGTATTAAAAAACATTACTTTAAAAAATGTATTTTTCGGATTTCTTATTGAAAAATCGCATTATGGTACTGTTTTAAATAATACTATAACAAGTCATGCGGAGAATGAAGCTAATTCTGGAAATGGAATTCATATGTGGCATTGTTCTCATATGAAAATTCAAAATAATAAAGTTTCTGGTTTACGAGATGGCATTTATTTTGAATTTGTAAAAAACAGCACAATTTCAAATAATGTAAGTCAAAATAATATTCGTTATGGATTGCATTTTATGTTTTCTAATAACAACACGTATTTTAAAAATGAGTTTAAACATAACGGTGCTGGTGTAGCCGTTATGTTTTCTAAATATATTATCATGCACGATAATGTATTTCATTATAATTGGGGGATGGCATCCTACGGATTGCTTTTAAAAGAAATATATGATGCTCAAATTGAAAACAATACTTTTGAACAAAACACTATTGGTATTAATGTAGAAAATTGTTCAAGAATTGATTATACCAAAAATAAATTTATTAGAAATGGATGGGCTTTAAAATTTAGTGGCGGATGTTATAAAAATATTTTTGAGCGAAATGATTTTTTGTATAATGCTTTCGATTTATCTTATAATAGCCAATTAAACAATAATCGTTTTGAAAATAATTATTGGAGTGATTATACCGGATACGATTTAAATAAAGATGGTATAGGCGATGTACCTTACAGACCGGTAAAACTCTTTTCGTATATTGTAAATCAAACACCAGAAGCCTTAGTATTGTTAAGAAGTTTATTTGTAGATATTATTAATTTTTCAGAAAAAGTATCACCAGTTTTTACACCGGATAATTTAATTGATAAAAAACCTTTAATGAAAATAGTACATGATTGAGTTTAAAAATATTCATAAAAAGTTTGGAAAATTAGTGGTTTTAGACGGTCTTAATCTTTCTATTAAAAAAGGAGGAGTTTTTGCCGTATTAGGACCAAATGGTTCAGGAAAAACGACTTTAATTAAATCTTTATTAGGTATGGTAATTCCAAATAAAGGAGCTATTTTATTAAAAGGAGAAAGTGTACTTAAAAAATGGGAATATAGAAATCATTTAAATTACCTACCTCAAATAGCGAATTTTCCTCCAAATTTATCTGTAATTGAATTGATAAAAATGGTAAAAAATTTAAGACCAAAAGAATCTAATGAACAAGAACTTATTGAATTATTTGGATTAGAACCATTTCTGCAAAAAAAATTAGGAACCTTATCAGGTGGAACCAAACAAAAAGTAAATTTAGTATTAACGTTTATGTTTGATAGTGAATTAATAATATTGGATGAGCCAACTACAGGTTTAGACCCTATTGCCTTAATTCATTTAAAAGAATTAATCACTAAAGAAAAAGAAAAAGGGAAAACTATTTTAATAACCACACATATCATGAGTTTTGTTGATGAAATGGCTGATGAAATTGTGTTTTTATTAGACGGTAAAATTTATTTTAAAGGCAGTATAGAAGCTCTAAAAAAACAAACAAAAAATGATAATTTAGAGCATGCTATTGCTAATTTAATTTCAAAACAATATGCTTAAAATATTAAAATATAGTTTTTTCGATTTAATGCGAAGCCGTTGGAGTTATGTCTATTTTATTTTTTATCTGGCTTTAGGCTTTGTACTGTTATTTTTAAATAACAATTTAAATAAGGCGGTAATTACGCTAATGAATATTATTATCGTTTTAACACCGTTGATAGGAACAATTTTTGGAGTAATGTATTACTATAACTCCAAAGAATTTACGGAGTTATTATTAGCTCAGCCCATTAAACGAAATACAATTTTTATGGGGCAATACATTGGTATTGCACTTTCATTAACCTTAAGTTTGGTTTTAGGTTTAGGAATTCCTTTTGTGCTATATGGCTTATTTAAATCTACCGCTATTTTTGATTTCAGTTTATTATTATTAGTCGGTACTTTTTTAAATTTTATTTTTGTGGCATTATCCTATAATATTGCACTTTCTACGGATAATAAAATAAAAGGTTTTGGGTATGCCATACTAATGTGGTTATTTTTAGCAGTTATTTATGATGGTGTTTTTTTAATATCCTTATTACTTTTTAATGATTATCCGTTAGATAAATTTTCCTTAATTGCCACGATGTTTAATCCTATTGATTTGTCTAGAATTTTAATTCTGTTAAAATTGGACATCTCCGCGCTTTTAGGTTATACAGGTGCTGTTTTTAGAAATTTCTTTGGTACAAATTTTGGAATGATATTATCTATGGTTATTTTATCCTTTTGGGTAGTGCTTCCAGTTTTTAGAATGAACAGAAAACTTCGCAAAAAAGATTTTTAAAATTAAGTTTTCAAATACGTTTTATAATAATACTTTTGTTTAAAAATAGTTTAAAATGGAAAATAATTTAATAACCCCAAGTTCTAATCACAATCCTTTAAATTTAACTCAAAGTATTTCAGCTTATTTAACAAAAGTGTATAACTGGATGGCTATTGCTCTGCTAGTTACTGGTTTAGTAGCATATTTTACAGCAGGTTCTGAAATGTTGATTCATGCAATTGTTGCAAACAGAATATTATTTTATGGCTTAATAATTGGAGAATTATTATTGGTAGTATATATTTCTGCACGAATTGATAAAATAAGCTCATATAATGCAACGCTTCTGTTTTTATTGTATGCAGTATTAAACGGATTAACTTTTGCAGTTATTTTTTTAGTTTTTACTTCTGAATCTATTTCTTCTACATTTTTAATTACAGCTGGTACTTTTGGAGCAATGAGTTTATATGGCTATTTCACTAAAAGTGATTTAACAAAAATGGGTAGTTTAGCAATAATGGCATTAATAGGTATTATTATTGCATCTGTTGTTAATATGTTTTTACATAGTGAAATGTTAAATTGGATGGTCACTTATTTAGGAGTTGCCATTTTTATCGGTTTAACTGCCTATGATACCCAAAAATTAAAAGCAATTGCAACTAATGGTTTTAAAAGTGAAGAAAGCATGGAAAAAAGTGCCATATTAGGAGCTTTAACGTTATACTTAGATTTTATTAATTTATTTCTGTTTTTACTTAGAATTTTAGGTAATAGAAAATAATATTTTTAGTTCTTTTTTAAAAAGTTTTCTACAAATAAATTTTATTAAAAAGGTTGCAATTTATTAATATGATTATCTTTGATAGTACAATTCTTTTTTAATCTAGTAATAATTTGATGAAAAACTACAAGCCAAAAGGAAGGTTAACAGCTACAGAATATGTTAACGGTATTTTAAAAGGAAATCGTGTATTATTATCAAGAGCTATTACTATTATAGAAAGTAATTTAGAAAGTGATAAACTACTGGCAAAAGAAATTATTCAATCCATTTTACCAAATTCTGGAAACTCTATTAGAATTGGAATTACGGGAGTTCCGGGTGTTGGAAAAAGTACTTTTATTGAAGCTTTTGGTAAGCATTTAATAAAAAAAGGGAAAAAGGTTGCTATATTATCTATCGATCCAACAAGTCAGCGTACTAAGGGAAGTATTTTAGGCGATAAAACTCGTATGGAAGAACTTGCGAACATGGAAGAAGCTTATATTAGACCTTCGGCTTCTGGAGATACCTTAGGTGGAGTTGCCAATAAAACAGGAGAAACCATGTTGCTATGTGAAGCTGCTGGTTATGATGTTATTTTAATTGAAACGGTTGGTGTTGGGCAATCTGAAACTGCAGTTCATGGCTTAACTGATTTCTTTTTGCTACTAATGTTATCTGGTGCTGGAGACGAATTGCAAGGTATTAAAAAGGGTATTATGGAAATGGCAGATATGGTGGTTATTAATAAAGCCGATGGTGATAATATTCGTAAGAGTGAATTGGCAAAAAGGCAATATCAAAATGCTTTGCATATTTTTCCGAAATCAGAATCTGGATGGAGTCCAATAGTTAGTACTGCATCTGCGATTAAAAATATTGGTATTGATAAAGTTTGGGATGAAATTTTAAAATATTACAAGCTAGTTTCAGAAAATGGTTTTTTTCAAAAAAACAGAAATTATCAACAAATACAGTGGATGTATAATAACATTAATGAAGCGTTGAAAGATTTATTTTATGGATCTGAAAATATTAAAGATCAACTTAAAGGGTTAGAAAAAGAGGTTGTTGAAGCTAAAATATCCCCAGTAAAAGCAGCTCAAAAAATTGTAGCGATTTTTAAAACCTCCTTTGGAAATACACATTAATTTTAAACGTGTAATTTGCCAATTAAAAAAACCTACTTCATTATAAAACAAAGCAGGTTCTTAATTCAAAATAAACACAACATGAGCTAAGCGAGCTCTAAATATTTTTCCATAATGGTTATGGCAGATTCCGAAATTACAGAACCAGGACCAAAAATGGCAGCTACTTTTCTTTCTAACAAATAATCATAATCTTGTTCGGGAATAACACCTCCTGCAAAAACCATAATATCAGGTCTTCCTAACTTTTCTAATTCACTAATTAATTGAGGAATTAATGTTTTATGACCAGCAGCTAAACTTGATGCTCCAACAAAATGGACGTCATTTTCAATGGCTTGTTTAGCAACCTCTTTAGGTGTTTGAAACAAAGAACCCATATCTACATCAAAACCTAAATCTGCAAAACTAGAAGCAACTACTTTGGCGCCTCTATCATGTCCGTCTTGCCCCATTTTAGCAATCATAACTCGTGGGCGTCTTCCTTCTATTTCAGCAAATTTATCAGCTAGTTTTTGAGCTTTTTTAAATTTAATATCGCTACTAACTTCTTTACTATAAACCCCACTTATTAATTTAGTATCTGCTTTATGACGACCAAAGTGAACCTCTAAAGCATCTGAAATTTCTCCTAAAGTCGCAGAATTTTCTGCGGCTTCAACAGCTAATTCTAATAAATTCCCTTCTCCTGTTTTAGCACAATTAGAAAGCGCAGTTAGTTTTACATCAACAATTTTTTGATTTCTATTTGCTTTCAGTTTTTTTAAACGTTCAATTTGTGAATTTCTTACAGCAGTATTATCAACTTCTAAAATTTCAATAGTTGATTTTTCATTTGTTTTAAATTTATTTACACCAACTAAAATATCTTGTCCAGAATCTAAACGAGCTTGTTTACGAGCAGATGCTTCTTCAATACGCATTTTTGGAACACCAGTTTCAATGGCTTTTGCCATACCCCCAAGTTCTTCTATTTCTTCAATTAAACTCCAAGCTTTTTTTGCAATTTCTTGTGTTAAGTATTCTACATAATATGAACCTGCCCAAGGGTCAACAGCTTTGGTTATTTGTGTTTCATCTTGTATATAAATTTGTGTATTACGCGCAATTCTTGCTGAAAAATCAGTAGGTAAAGCAATGGCTTCATCTAATGCATTGGTGTGTAAACTTTGCGTTCCTCCTAAGCCAGCAGCCATAGCTTCGATACAAGTACGAGCTACATTATTAAAAGGATCTTGCTCACTTAAACTCCATCCGGAAGTTTGACTATGTGTACGCAAAGCCATGGATTTCGGATTTTTAGGATTAAATTGTTTTATGATTTTTGCCCAAAGCATGCGTGCAGCCCGCATTTTAGCTATTTCCATAAAATGATTCATTCCAACAGCCCAGAAAAAAGATAATCGAGGTGCAAATTCATCAATTTTCAAACCAGATTTTAATCCTGTTCTAATGTATTCCATACCATCTGCCAGAGTATAAGCCAACTCAATATCGGCAGTAGCTCCAGCTTCCTGCATGTGATATCCACTAATAGAAATGGAATTAAATTTAGGCATGTTTTTAGTAGTGTATTCAAAAATATCACCAATAATTTTCATAGATGGTAATGGTGGATAGATATAGGTATTTCTGACCATAAATTCTTTTAAAATATCATTTTGAATAGTTCCACTTAAATGATCTAAAGAAACGCCTTGTTTTTTTGCAGCGGCAATGTAAAATGCCATAATTGGCAATACCGCACCGTTCATAGTCATTGAAACGGACATTTTATCTAATGGAATTTGATCAAACAAAATTTCCATATCCAAGATTGAATCAATAGCAACCCCAGCTTTACCAACATCACCAGTTACTCTTGAGTGATCAGAGTCATAACCTCGGTGCGTAGCTAAATCAAAAGCAACGGAAAGACCTTTTTGACCTGCTGCTAAATTTCTTCTATAGAAAGCATTGGATTCCTCAGCAGTTGAAAATCCGGCATATTGGCGAATTGTCCAAGGACGCGTAACGTACATAGTACTATAAGGACCTCTCAAAAATGGAGGTATTCCGGCAGCAAAATTTAAATGTTCGGCATCTTCTAAATCTTCCTTTGCAAACTGTTTTTTTACAGAAATTCCTTCAGGTGTTTTCCAAACCTTCTGATTGCTACTAGTAGCAGGTGTTTTTTTAATCGTTGTATTAAGTTTTAAATCTGAAAAATTTGGTCTCATGCTTCTAAGAATTTTAAAGTTTTCTGAATTTTTTCTTGAATATTAGAAATGGTAACAATAATATCTGATTTCACGTTTATACAACCATCTAAACCAAGTTTAGTTAACTCATTTAAATTTTGAGGATTTCCGGCTAATAATAAAATTTTATGTTTTGTAAGGTTTCTAAATGTTGTTATAAATTCCAAAGCACTTTTATCATAATCTTCATCTGAACTACAAATAACTACTATATTAGCGTCTGATATTGCACAGGATTCTGCAGCTTCTTTAGCGGAACTAAAACTTTTTTCTGGTAATATGTTAAAACCACTAACCCCTAAAAAATCATAGGAAAAAGCAGCTCTAGCTTTTCGCATGGCTATGTTTCCAAAACTTGCTAGTTCAACTACTGGTCTATTACCGGTTTTTTCAATCAATTTTTCAGTAACTTTTCTTATCGCTTCAATTTCAAGTGATGCTCTTCTTGGTTTTAAAATTTTAGTGGAAATTAGTTTATATCCATCGGAAAGAATATTTGAAGAAATTTTTTCCATTAAATTGGGGTATTTGTTTACACCAACCATTATAGATTTTCGTTTGCTAAGCAATTTGATTTTTTCTTGACGAATTTCTGCAATTTGTTGTTGTATTAATTCTCCTTCAAAACATTGATAAAAACAACCTTTTTCTTCAATATATTTAAATAATTCTAAAGCTTTGGAAGCAATTTCTGAAGTTACATTTTCAATATAATAAGACCCATCAACAGGATTTTCTACTTTACCAAAATATGATTCTTCTTTTAATATGGTAGCTATGTTTCCTGCAATTCTACTTGAAAAACATGAAGGTTCATTAAATTCTTTATCATAGGATTCAATTAAAACTCCATCTGCATTTCCTAAAATAGCTGACATAGTTTCAGTTGTTGCTCTTAATAAATTGGTATGAGAATCTGTAATTGATTTGCTCCAAATTGAAGTTTCCGCGGTAAGGATATGAGAAAATTTTAATACGCCATATTTAGATGTTATATCATGTAAAAGACTATTGAAAGCTCTAAATTTTGCAATTTCAATAAAGTATTCTGAGCCAATGGCTAATTGGAAATGAAGGTTGTTAAAAATAGATTTTGGTTTAATACCAGTTTCGGTAAGTTTATCAATAATAAACACCATTGAATTTAAGGTATATGCAATTTCTTGTGTTTGATTTGCCCCAGAATTTAAATATTCTTTACCAGAAATAGTTACCATTTTAAAATTTTGGCAACTTATTGTAAGGTTAATTAATTCCTTAATTAAATTGAATTTTGAAGCATTAAGTTTTCCAGTAGTAACATATTCAGAAATCAATTCAACGTCAATAAATCCATTTAATTTTTTTGTCGAAATATTATTTTTTTTAGCAAGATTTAAATAATCTTTCACAAATTCAATTTGGGGTGTTTTTAAAATAAAAGAAATTGAAACTTTGCTTAAATTGATTTTATTTAGAAGGCTAAAGGCAGAAAATTCTTCTTTTATTTCAAAAAGTAAACCAGTAATTCCTTCTTTAATTGCTTTTAAAGCTAGTTTGTTTCCTTGAAGGTCAGAATCTGCAATTATGGTTCTATAATTTACAATTAATGAATTGTTTTTACCAGTTTTATTTAAATGAAGCGTTTCATCTTCATCTCTATAAAAAGGTTGAATTTTAATGTTATTCAAGTTTTTCCAAACAAGTTTTTTATCAAAATCAGCGCCTTTTAAATCTAACGTTATTTTTTCCATCCATTCTTGTTTGGTTACTGGATTGAATTCTGAAAATAACTTATTTTTTTTATCATTCATCACAAAAATCTTTTATTGATTATTTTTGATTATTTAAGGTTAATTATCCTAAAAAACTTAAAAGAATACCCGCCGCAATTGCCGATCCTATAACTCCGGAAACGTTTGGTGCCATAGCATGCATTAATAAGTAATTGTTAGGGTCAGATTTTAATCCTTCCATATGCACAACTCTGGCACTATCTGGTACTGCAGAAACACCAGCGGCTCCAATAAGTGGATTTATTTTTTCATCTCCTTTTAGAAATAAATTCAAAAATCTTGCAAAAATTAAACCTCCCATAGTGGCAATAACAAAAGAAAAAGCTCCTAAAGCAAATATCATCATGGAATCTTTAGTTATAAAAATGTCTGCCTGTGTTGATGCGCCAACTGTTACACCTAATAATATGGTAACTATATCAATTAGTTTAGTTCTTGCAGTTTCTGCAAGTCTCTCCGTTCTACCTGATTCTTTAAGTAAATTTCCAAAAAATAACATTCCTAATAATGGTAATGCGCTAGGAGAAATGAACGTTGTTAGTAACAATGCCACTATTGGAAAAATCATCTTTTCTTTTTTAGAAACCGCTCTTTGAGGCTTCATTCTAATTTTTCTATCTTTTTTTGAAATTAATAAACGCATTAATGGTGGTTGAATAACAGGCACTAATGCCATATAGGAATATGCTGCAATAGCTATTGGGCCAATTAAATTTTTTACAGTTGTTCCATCTGCCAAAATATTTACACCATTGGCTAATTTGGAAGAAAGAAAAATAGCTGTTGGACCATCCGCTCCACCAATAATTCCAATAGCACCGGCTTCAGGAAGTCTAAATCCTAAATAAAGCGCGCCTAAAAAAGTGCCAAACACTCCAATTTGAGCTGCTGCACCTAAAAGCATAAGTTTAGGATTAGCTATTAGTGAAGAAAAATCTGTCATAGCTCCAATTCCAAGAAATATTAAAGGAGGATAGATTCCTTTAACAACTCCAAAATACAAATAATTTAAAACAGACCCTGTTTCGTAAATACCAGTTTGGTTACCTGCTACAAATGGTATATTACCTATAATTATTCCAGTTCCTATTGGAATTAATAATAATGGCTCATAATCAAATTTAATTGCTAAATAAATAAATATAATTCCTATTAAAATCATTAGTAAATTACCGGGTGTAGTATTGGCAAAACCGGTATAATGATAAAACTTTAGCAGTGCATTGTATGCTCCTTGATAAAGGGTATTTTGGTTAGATGGTTTTTTGTGTATTATAGTATTTTGTACACTTGTTGATGTTTGCACATTCATACTATTAACAATAATTGGGCGAATAAATAATAAAAACGATAGTACACCAAATATTATAAATAATTTTTTCATTTTTCTAATTTTAAAAAATATAGATTTATTTCTTTTTGTAAATCTATTTAGTATTTCAAATACTATTTTATTCAAATTCTATCAATAACTCATTTTGCAATACTTGTTGACCTATGGTAACATGTATAGCGCTTATTTTCCCTTCCTTTTCAGTGGTGATGTTGTTTTCCATTTTCATGGCTTCTAGAACAAGTAATTTGTCCCCAATTTTTATAGTGTCGCCTACTTTTACCTCAATGGATAAGATTACGCCGGGGATTGGAGCAAAAATTTTAGTTTTTTCTGAGTTAGGACTTACTTTTTTTAACGGAACAGATGGATTTTTAGAAGCCGAACGAACTAAAGTAGGTGTTTTCGATTTTTTAATTTCTTGTTCCATTTCAACGGAATAGGAGGTTCCGTTTACTTCTAATTTAATTTCGTTTTCATCATGAGAAACAACTTTAACATAGAAATTGTTTTGATGTATTTTAAATTTGAAATTTTTCATTTTGATAGGATGTTTATCGTGTTGTTATTTTGTAATCATTAGTTAATGATTAAAGCCTATTTTGAATGCCATAAATTTTAGAACTCCAAGGCGAATATAATTTTCTAACCTGCTTAATTGTTAGTATAGCATTTTCATTATCATGATTATCATTTAGATAAAAATGAATGGCGGCTGAAATAGCTGCTGCAATTTCTCCTGTAAATTCTTCTTTTTCATTTGAAGGTTGTTTTTCAATTTTGGTATCTCTTTTTTTAGTGATAATTTTATAAATACGGAGTAGCATTGGCAATCCATATTTAAAAAATACAACTAGCATTAGTAATGCACTAAAAACAATTGATAATCCTGTAATCAAAATAAGGTATCCTTCACTTATTCGATCAATACTTAATATTATATGCATAATTATAAAGGTATATTTGAATGTTTTTTTGGAGGATTAACTTCTTTTTTATTGGCTAGTAATTCTAAAGATCTAATAATTCTAAATCTTGTGTTTCTTGGCTCAATAACATCATCAATAAATCCATACTTAGCAGCTTCATAAGGGTTGGCGAACTTTTTGGTGTATTCATCTTCTTTTTTAACAATAAATTTTTGTTGCTCATCAACATTTTCGATATTTCTAATATTTCTGCCTTCTAAAACCTCAACAGCACCTTTAGCTCCCATTACTGCTATTTCTGCACTTGGCCAAGCATAATTTAAATCACCTCGAAGTTGTTTACAACTCATAACATCATGTGCACCTCCGTATGATTTACGTAAGGTAATTGTTACTTTTGGTACGGTGGCCTCACCATAAGCAAATAACAATTTTGCACCATGCAAAATAATACCTCCATATTCTTGTCCAGTACCTGGTAAAAAACCTGGAACGTCCACTAGCGTTACAATTGGAATATTAAAAGCGTCACAAAAACGAACAAATCGAGCTGCTTTTCTTGAAGCTTCTATGTCTAAAACACCTGCGTAATATTTTGGTTGATTAGCTACAATTCCAACAGGACGACCATTAAATCTTGCAAAACCTACCACTATATTTCTTGCATAATTACGATGCACTTCAGTAAATTCACTTCTATCTGCAATTATTGTAATTATATCAACAATATCATAAGGCTGATTTGGATTTTCAGGGATTATTTCATTCAATTCATCATCAATACGATCTATTGGTTCAGTACATTTAATAACTGGTGGATCTTCTAAATTGTTTGAAGGTAAATAACTTAGTAATTTTCTAATTAATAATAAGTTTTCTTCATCATTATCGGCTAAAAAATGAGACACTCCTGATTTGGTTGAGTGAATAGTAGCACCACCTAACTGTTCTGTAGTTACAACTTCTCCAGTAACGGTTTGCACAACTTTTGGACCAGTAACAAACATATAACTTGTTTGGTCTGTCATAATTGTAAAATCTGTAAGCGCTGGAGAATAAACAGCACCGCCTGCACAAGGACCTAAGATTGACGATATTTGGGGAATTACACCTGAGGCTAAAATGTTTCTTTGGAATATTTCGGCATAACCAGCTAATGATCTAACACCTTCTTGAATACGAGCTCCACCGCTATCATTAAGACCAATAATTGGCGCCCCGACTTTCATGGCCATATCCATTATTTTACAAATTTTTAACGCATAAGTTTCTGAAAGTGATCCGCCAAAGACTGTGAAATCTTGTGAAAACACATATACAATTCTCCCATCAATCGTTCCATGACCAGTTACTACACCATCTGACAAATAAATTTGTTTTTCCAACCCAAAGGAATGCGTTCTATGGGTAACAAACATGTCAAATTCTTCAAAACTATCTTCATCAAGTAGAATTTCTATTCGTTCTCGAGCTGTTAATTTTCCTTTATCATGCTGAGATTCGATTCTTTTTTCACCTCCGCCTAGTTTAGCTTTAACCCTTTTTTCAATGAGTTCGTTTATTTTATCTTGTTTAGACATTATTAAATTTTTTAGAAACTATTTTTGCTTTGAACAAAGCTCCGTTAATATACCTTGTGTAGATTTTGGATGTAAAAAACCTATATTTAAGTTTTCAGCTCCTTTTCGAGCTTCTTTATCAATTAATTTTACACCTCTATTTTCTGCTACTTTTAGAGCTTCCGTGGCATTTTTTACTGCAAATGCAATATGATGAATTCCTTGCCCTTTTTTTGCTATAAATTTTCCTATTGGCCCATCTGGTGCAGTACTTTCTAATAATTCAATTTTTGTTGTGCCTACCAAAAAAAAGGCTGTTCTCACTTTTTGATCAACAACCTCTTCAATAGCATAACATTTTAGTCCTAAAACCTGTTCATAATATTGGATGGATTCTTCTAAATTATCAACTGCAACACCTATATGTTCAATATGTGAAATATTCATAATTAATATCTTTTAAAAGATGATTATTTAATTAAATTTAATTAAAATTATAAAAATTTATATTATTCGTAATAAAACTTTGTAACAAAAGTATCAGGAATCTAATTTTAATAGTATGATAATAGTCATAAAAATAATTAATTTACGAAAGCCTTTTCGTAAATTAATTAGAATAGTAGATAAGTAAAAAATGACTTAATTATAAAAACTTACATATAAATAACAAAAGCTCAAAAGCTTTATTATTTTATTAAGTTATAGGTTGCATTTGTACTTTTTTTATGAATATTTGATAGTATAAAATTGACTTTAAAAACAAATGAGGCTGTCTGAAAAGTCTTTCAATTGTCATTTTGAGCGCAGTAGAAAAATCTTATTTATCTAATTACCAATAATTTGATTATTATGCGATTCTTCATTTTCATTCAGAATGACACTTTTCAGACAGCCTCATTTTATTTAAAATTATTGTTAATTACTTGTCATTAAATTTTTTATGAAGACTATTTAGCATGTTTTCTGACATTTTATGCAAATCAAATTCATGTTCCCAACCCCAATCTTCTTTAGCTCTAGAATCGTCAATGCTTTGTGGCCAACTATCTGCAATTCGCTGTCTAAAATCTTCATGATAAGAAATTTCAAAATCAGGAATAAACTTTTTAATTTCTAAAGCTATTTCTTCAGGAGTAAAACTCATAGCCGCTAAATTATAAGAAGATCTAATTTTAATTTCTTCTGGTTTAGCATCCATAATTTTAAGGGTTGCAGCAATGGCATCATCCATATACATCATTGGTAATTTGGTATTTTTATTTAAAAAGGAATCGTATTTACCAACTAATAAAGCATTATTGTATATTTCAACAGCATAATCTGTAGTTCCACCACCTGGATTTGTTTTCCAGCTAATAATACCAGGATATCTTACGCTTCTAACATCAACATTAAAATTATTAAAATAATATTCACACCAACGTTCACCAGCCTGTTTGCTAATACCATAAACGGTAGTAGGCTCCATAACCGTTTTTTGTGGTGTGTTTTCTTTTGGAGTTGTGGGTCCAAATACCGCAATAGAACTAGGCCAAAATATTTTTTTTATTTTTTTGTCTTTAGCTAAATTTAGCACATTAAATAAAGAAGTCATATTTAATTCCCAAGCTTTTGCAGGAAATTTTTCACCTGTTGCAGAAAGCATGGCAGCCATTAAATAAACCTCAGTAATTGCATATTTATCTAATATTTTTTCAATACTGTTTTTATCCAAAGCATCTATTATTTCAAAAGGACCAGATTGCATTAATTCATCATTTCCTTCTCTAATATCGGATGCAATAACAACATTATTGCCATTAATTTCACGTAGTTTTAAAGTTAATTCCGTGCCAATTTGGCCACAAGCCCCTATAATTAATATCTGTTTACTCATGTTTAATCTTGTTGTTCGATTATGGTTTTCAAAGATACTGAAAATATGAATTTAATTTTTTAGGAATTTGTTTTTATCAAATTGATAAATTTTTTATAAAACAAGTAATTTATTACTATTTTTGAAGGAATTTAATAGTGTATGAAGTATTTATTTTATCTTTTTGTAATTATTTTAATAGGAACGGTTTCATGTTCAAAAAATAAGCCTAAAACACAAGTTGTTTCCAAACAAGATTCGTTGAAAATTGTAAATAGTAGAATTGAAGTTCCTTTAGGTGAAATTCTAATACCAAGTGCTAAAAAAAGTGTTGCCAACTGGAGAGAATATGAGGATGTGGATGATTTTATAACACCATTTTATAATATTTCAACTTCAGAAGCACTTTCTAATGCTAAAGAATTAAGTGATTTGGTTATTTTAATGAAAGATTCCATAAGGATAAACGATTTAAAAACACCAAGTGTAATTGCAAGAATTAACGTGTTAGAAAATGAAACTTTACGTTTGGCAGATATGGCAACTATTCCTTCAATAAAAAATTCTGAAGTTAAGGATGAGGTAACAAGTATATTAACGGTTTTTTCAGCACTAAATTCAAAAATTAACACATTATATAAAGCCTCAGCTATTCAAAAAACATTAGAAATAGATACGGAAAAACCAGTAATTGAAATAAAAAAACCAAAGTTTATTCCATATAAAAATGGATTAAAATATCAAAGAAAAAGGCCGATTCGCAAAACAGGATTAAAAGATAAACCAATAATTAAATGAAATTAACTTATGAAATATAGTATTCAAATAATGCTAATATTATTTTTTATTAGCTGTGATAATCAAAAATCAACTAATTTTAATATTGTTAAAGAAAAAGAAGCTATAAATAATGTTTTAAACACTTGGCATAAAAATGCTGCTACCACAAATTACAAGGGGTATTTTAATGCAATGGATGCAAATTCGGTTTTTATCGGTACAGATGCTTCTGAGCATTGGGATAAAAAAGAATTTGAAAAATTTAGCAAACCTTTTTTTGATAGAGGTAAAGCTTGGGATTTTACACCTTTAAAACGAAATATTTATTTTCAAAAGGATGGAAAAATAGCTTGGTTTGATGAACTTTTAGATACTTGGATGGGAGTTTGTAGAGGGTCGGGAGTTGTTGAAAAAAAAGGCAAAACTTGGAAAATTAAACATTATGTACTTTCATTAACCATTCCTAATTCAAATATTGATGAGGTAATAAAAATTAATAAAACTAAAGATTCAGCTTTTGTTAAAAAAATACAAAGTAACTTAGTTAGAAATTAATTCGGCGCTTTTTTTATATACTAAATCAGATTCAAATCCTTTAGAAATTAAATAATTAGAAAGTTTATTTCTTTTTTTATAAGCATTAGTTTCTTTTATTAGAAGTAATTTTTTTTCTGCAATTTTATGAAGGGTTTCTAAATAAATTTCTTCATCAATTTCCTTTAGTGCTGTTTTAATGTTGTGAGTAGAAATTTGCTTAAATTTTAATTCGTTAACAATTTTAATTCTCCCCCATTTTTTTATTGAAAATTTACCTCGAACAAAAGCTTTTGCAAATCGTTCTTCATTTAAAAAATTATGTTGTAATAAATGAAGCATGATTTGCTCTTTTGCTACAGGAATCATTTTTAAATCCTGTAGTTTTTTTTCAACTTCTTTATGACATCGCTCCTGATAAGCACAATAATGCTCTAAAACTTTGGTAGCTTCTAAAACGGTATATGTTTTATTAGTTTTCATTAAATCAAAGTTAAAAAAAAGGGATATTTTAGTTATTAAAACATCCCTTTTTAATTAACAAATTTTTAGGTATTAAAGGCCTGTATTTTTTCGTAAACGAATATGAACTTTCTTAGTTAAAAAGAACAAAGTAGGAACAATAATTAGCGTTAAAAATGTTGCTATAAATAATCCGTAAATTACCGTCCAAGCTAAAGGTCCCCAAAATCTTACATTATCACCACCAAAATAAATATGAGGATTAAAATCGTTAAATAACGTAAAGAAATTTATATTAAAACCTATAGCTAGAGGAATTAACCCTAAAATGGTAGTTATAGCTGTAAGCAGAACTGGACGTAAACGAGCCTTACCTGCTTGTACTATACAATCATAAGTATCTTTTATATTTAAATAATCATTTTCATCTATTTCTTTTTCTACTTTTTTTCTATCAATTAATAATTGGGCATAATCTAATAAAACTACACCATTATTCACTACAATACCTGCTAATGAAATAATACCCATCATAGTCATCATAATAACAAAAGGTTTTCCTGTGATAACCATGCCACCAAATACACCAATAAAACTTAAAAATACAGCTGCCATAATAACTGCAGGTTTTGAAACAGAATTAAATTGAAAGATAAGAATGAAAAATATTAAACTCAAACCAATGAAAAAAGCACTCATTAAAAATGACATTTGTTTATTTTGCTCTTCAATTTGACCAGTGTAATCAATATGAATATCTGATGGTAAATTTTTGAAATATTTCATTTCATTTTGAATTTTACTAACAATTGCACCGGCATCTGTATATCCTGGAGCTAAAGAAGAATATATGGTAACTATGCGTTTAGTAGCCCTATGTTTTATAGCACTAAAACCAGATGTATTTTTTTCTTTTGCAATTACAGATATAGGTATTTCTTTTATTTGACCACTAGAAGGGTCTCTAAAAGTTATTTTTTGATTAAATAACGCGCTTGTGTTGTATCTATTTTTTTTGTTAAATCGTACATAAATATCGTAATCGTCTCCTTTTTCTTTATACACTCCAGTTTTAACTCCAAAAATAGAACTACGTAATTGTTGCCCAACTTGACTTGCACTAATACCTAACTCACCAGCTTTTTTTCTATCAATTTGAACAATCATAGTTGGTTTGTCCTTGTTTACATCAATTTTTAATTCATCAATGCCAGAAATATTTTTTAAATTGATAAAATCTCGCATTTTTTCAGCAGTAGCTATAAGCTGAGCATAATCTTTACCTTGTATTTCAATGTTTATAGGTGAACCGGCAGGTGGTCCATCATAATTTTTTTCTACAGAAATTAACACTCCTGGGTAAATACCAACTAATGATTTTTGAACTTTTTGTCTTAAAATTTCACTGTCTTCACCACGTCTGTATTTATACTCGCGCATTGAAACTGTAATTTTACCTTTGTTAGGCATTTCTGCTGATGATCCACCATCCGTTTGTGGATTACCTGCACCTTCACCAACTTGTGAAACTTCGCTTTCTACTAAAAAGTTGTAGCCATTATCAACATATTCAGGTTGATTTATTACCCTAAGAACTTTCTTTTCTATTTTTTTAGTAATAAAGTTCGTTTTATTTATGTCCGTACCTTGAGGATATTCTATGTAAACAATGACTTGATTTGGTTTGTTATCAGGAAAAAATTCAACTTTGGTTCGTTGTGTACTTAATGAAATTCCAAAAGCAACGAAGGAGGCAATTAAGAGTAAAAATATACCAATTGTATAAATATAAGGTCTCCAACCAGATAATGCTTTACTTAATAAATTTTCATACCAATTTTCAATCTTCACCAATGTTACTGATTGAAAATGGTTAGACATTTTTCGTAAAAATAAGCGGTAAACCCACAGTAATATAGCCGTTACAATCATTAATGTTCCAAATCCGCGATAAGATCCTCCAAAAATTAAAATAATTAAACCAATAATTGAAATGGTTCCAGAAATTCCTATGATATTTTTTAGAGGCATATCTTTATCTTCGGTAGTCATAAATTTTGAAACTAATACTGAGTTAAAAAATATAGCAACAAATAATGAGGAACCTAATACTATAGATAAAGTGATAGGTAAAATAATCATAAATTGTCCCATGATACCCGGCCATAAGCCAAGTGGAATAAAAGCTGCAACTGTAGTTGCCGTAGAAATGATTATTGGAAAAGCAATTTCCCCGATTCCTTTTTTTGCTGCTTCTATGCGCGACATTCCTTCTTCGTCCATTAATCGGTAAACATTTTCTACAACAACAATACCATTATCTACCAACATTCCTAATCCCATAATTAAACCAAACAATACCATAGTATTTAAGGTATAGCCGAGTAAATTTAAAATCATTAACGACATAAACATAGACATCGGTATTGCAAACCCTACGAATACTGCATTTTTAAATCCTAAAAAGAACATTAGTACACTTATTACTAATATTACACCAAATATGATGTTATTTACTAAATCCTCAACTTTTCCTATGGTAACAGAAGATTGATCATTTGTAATGGTTACTTTTAAATCTTTTGGGAAAATATTTTTAATTGCATTTTGAACAATAATTTGAATTTTATCAGCAGCTTCCACCATATTTTTGCCAGATCGCTTCTTAACATCAAGCATTACCACAGGTTTTCCAAATTCACGAGCATAAGTGGTTTTATCTTTTTCTTTAAAAGAAATAGTTGCAATATCTTTTAAGTAGATAGGGTTTCCTTTTTCAGACTTTACAACAAAATTTTCAAGTTGTCTGGGATCTTTAATTTCACCTAAAATTCGAATGGTTCTTCGTTGACCGCTTGCTATAAAATTACCAGCAGACATCGTTAAATTACCACGATTAATTGCATTAGCAACATCATTAAAACTAACTTTAGAAGCCATCATTTTATAAATATCAACAGCCACTTCAACTTCTTTATCTTGAGCTCCTCGAATATCTACCTGTTTTATTTCGGGTAAATCTTCTATTTCATCTTGTAAATATTCACCATAACTTTTTAGTTTATCTACTGGGTAATTGCCAGAAATATTAATGTTTAATATAGGCATTTGCTCAGATAAAGTTAATTCAAATACATTTGGTTTTACTTTGGCTCCATTAAAAGTTGGCCAATCTTCACCAGCTATTTTTTTATCTATTTCATCTTTAACTTTTTGTTTGGCTTGCTCTAAATCAATATTTTCATCAAATTCAACTATTATCATTGAATAATCTTCTTGTGATGTGGATGTTATTTTAGTAACATTACTAACATTTTTAAGTTTATCTTCTAAAGGGTCAGTAATAAGTTTTTCAATATCTTCAGCAGTATTTCCTGGATAAATAGAACTTACATAAATTTTAGCGTCTTTAACTTCTGGAAAAGCTTCTCTAGGCATATTCATATATGCCTTTGCTCCTAAAATTAAGATTAAAAAGATAACCACATAAATGGTGGTTTTATTATTAATAGCCCAAGACGATAAACCGAATTCTTTATCAACTATTTTTTGTCGTTTTGTCATTTCAAAAAAATTATTGGTTAATTATTTTTACAGTTTGTCCTTCACGAATACTTCTCGCTCCTTCATCAATAATTTCATCTCCAACTGATAAACCTTTAGTAATTTCAATAACATCTCCTTGAAGATAACCGGTTTCTATAATTACTCTTTGTGCAACACCTTGATTTTTATTGTTTTTATTCTTTACAATATAAATATATTGATTTCCATTTCCATCTTCTGATATGATGCTCTGAGGAATTAATATGGCATTTTTATTGGTATAATCATTAATTTTAACCTTGGCTGTTAAATTAGGTTTAATTTCATGATTTTTATTTGGAAGATTTATTTCCGCTTTAAAAGTTCTATTTGCTGGATTAATAAAATTACTTGTTTGATATATTTTTGTTTGTAAAGTTTTACCTAAAACAGGAAATTCCGCTTCAACATCTTTGTTCTTTGTAATTGTTGCAATGTACTTTTCCGGAATTTCAGTTTCAATATACATATTGTTTAAATTAACAATACGTAATAATGGAGATTGGCCAGCACCTACAACACTACCTTGATCTGTTATCACATCGTCAATTATGCCAGAAAAAGGAGCTTTTACAATAGTTTTTTCTAATTGTTGTTTTAATTGACCTACTGCTTTTTGTTGTGCTTCGTATGCTGTTTTAGCCTGCAAATATTGAATTTCACTTCCAATTTTTTGTTCCCATAATTTTTTTTGACGCTCAAATGTTGTTTTTGATAAAGAAGATTGAACTTCTAATTGAGCTAATTGCTGACCTAAACCTCCATCATCTATCTTTGCCAATATTTCTCCTTTATTAACTTTTTGACCTTCTTTAACAAATACTTTCACTAGAATGCCTGAAAATTCTGGATAAACTACCAACATTTGTTTTGTAGTAACATTGCCTTGCAATTCTAAGTAATGGTTGTAATTTTCTTGTTTTGAAATGATTGTAGTTATAAGAGGGACTTTTTTTGAAGTGTCTAAAACTTTAATTTTGTCATTTATTTTTTTTAATTCTAAATTGAATGCCTCTTGAGTAGCAATGATCTCAGATTTTTTTTGTCGAATTAAATCTAGATTATTGGTTTCAATAATTTGATCAACAGTTTTATTTTTTTTATTTTCTCCACAAGAAACAATCATTAAGAAGCTAATAAGTATAAAGTATATATTTTTCATTTTTATAGGTTTTTTTTAGTTGTTTATTGGTGTGTTTAATGCGGTATCTAAAGCAGCTTTGTTTGATATAACATTAAGCATAGCTTGTAAATAATTTTGTTGCATAGTATATAATTGAGTTTGTGCATTAGATAAATCAAAACTGGTTGAAATACCTTCAAAAAATTTCACTTCTTGTTTATGTTCTATACGTTCTGCCAATGCTAAATTTTGTTTTGAAGTTGATAATTCTTCCAAACTATAATTGTAATTGGTTTTTGCAGATTCAACTTGTAATTGAATTTTTTGAGAAATTTCATATAAATTAGTTTTGGCTTTATCTAATCCAATTTTAGCTTGTTGCGTTCTAGAACTTCTAGCCAAACTACTAAAAAGAGGGATTTTTAAATTGATACCTAATAAAGATGAATCAAACCATTTTTGTTGTTTTTTAAAAAAGTTGAATTCATTACCAAAACCGGCATAACCAAAATTAACAAAACTGCTTAATGAAGGTAACGCCTTACTTTGTTCTAATTTTACTATAAGTTCATTAGATCTTTCGGTATTTTTAGCAATTTTATAATCAATATGATTTTCAATGTTAAGATTATTGGATAGCAAGTTTAAATCTTCATTTTCTTGAGATAGTTTATCTAGAGAATCCACTAAAACCACCTTTGAATTAATGTCGATGCCTAAAGTAATGTTTAGCATTTTATAGGCAATATCTTTTAATTTTTTAGTTTTAGATAATTGACTTTTTACTTTGGCTAAAGTAATTTTTAACTGTTCAACGTTTTCTTCTTCTGTAAGCCCATTTAAATAAATTTGGTTGGTGTCGTGTAAGTTTTTCTCTAATGTTTTTTTATTTTTTTCTAATATTTTAATGCTTTCCTCACTTAATAAAACATTTCCATAAGCATTAATTACAGCTTCTCGAATTCCAATATCAGTTTTTTCTTTAGCATTTACTGAAATTTTCAAATACGTTTTAGCTGATTGTAAACCAACTAAGTATGAGCCATCAAAAATTAATTGATCTACCGTTGCTGTTGCTTTCATATTTTGTTTTGTTCCAAAAGCAATTTCAGTAAATTCACCAGGTTTTCCACCAAAAAACTCAGCGGGAATTAAAGATACCTGTTGTTTTATCCAATTTTGATAATCAATTTCTGCATTAATTTGTGGTAAACCAATAGTTGTAGTTTCCCATTTTTTCTTTTTTGCTGCTTGTATATCTCGTGAAGCATTAATAGAAGCGTAACTATTTTTTAAAGCATAATTAATAGCTTCTTTTAGAGAAAATGATTTGGTTTCTTGTGCATTACTAATAATGGTAAATAGTAATGTAATCGTTATAATTAATATTTTTTTCATTTTTTAATTATATTTTTTCTAATTGTTTTTCTAATATAGTTAACCCTTTATTTGTAACGATAGCTCTAGTGTGATACTCTAGAGCATCTATTTCTAACTGATTTAATGTTTTGGTTTTTTGAGGGAACAAATCACTGTCATGTACACTAAATACCAAAGCAAAGTAAAACCGAGTGATAATACTATTGTTTACATTACTTCTATATAATCCTTCTTGAATTCCTTTCTCAATGTTATGAGATATACAATCTTTAAACATGGCAAATTCATTTTTCATTACTTTGCTATATGTTTTTGGATAATATTTTTGAAGCTGAAACATAGGTGATTCATTAGAGTTTTTTAGTAAATCTTTAAACATTTTTTTTACTTCAAAATTCTCTTCAATGGCATTGTATCCTTTATCACATACACATAAAACCTCGTTATGAATGGTGTTGTGTAACAAACTAACGGATTCTTCCACTAATTGCTCCTTGTTTTTAAAATATTTGTAAATAGTTTTTTTAGATATGGCTAACTTACTGGCTATATCATCCATGGTAGTACTTTTAAAGCCGTATTTTAAAAATATTTCCCCTGATTTTTTTAGGATGTCACTTTTCATGAAATTGTGTTTTTACAACTTTTCAGTTGCAAATATATAAAAGGAAACTTTAAACACAAAAAAAGTTTCCAAAGTTTTAATAATTTAATAACATTAAAAATAAATAAGCGTTTTAAAGTTTCTTTTAAAGCCGTATTTTTACCAAAATTTGTAATTAAATGAAAAGTATTGAAACCTATAAAGAAGATTTTTTACTTTATTTAAAGGAAACTATACAAGTAAAAGAACCCTTAAAGTTGTATGAACCTATACAATATATATTACAATTAGGAGGTAAGCGTTTACGCCCTGTTTTAACCTTATTAATTTGTGATATTTATAATGGTGATGTTTCAAAAGCTATGAATGCAGCTACTGCTATTGAAGTGTTCCATAATTTCACATTAATCCATGATGATATTATGGATAATGCACCTGTTAGAAGAGGTAAAACTACCGTTCATGAAAAGTGGGATGTGAATACAGGAATTTTGTCTGGTGATGCCATGATGATTTTGGCATACCAATGTTTAGAAAGTTACGCTCCCTCAATGTATAAAAAACTAAACATATTATTCAGCAAAACAGCTTTAGAAGTTTGTGAAGGTCAGCAATTAGATATTGATTTTGAAACACAAATAGAGGTGTCTTTAAATGAATATATAAAGATGATTACCTATAAAACTTCTGTTTTAGTTGCTGCTGCAATGAAAATGGGAGCAATAATAGCCAACGTTTCAGAAGAAGAAGCAACTAAAATTTACCAGTTTGGTTTAAATTTAGGTATTGCCTTTCAATTGCAGGATGATTATTTAGATACTTTTGGGAATGTTGTTTCTTTTGGAAAAAAAATTGGCGGAGACATCAATGAAAATAAAAAAACTTTTTTGTACTTAAAAGTTTTGGAAGTTTGTAATAATGAGGATAAAAAACAATTAGTAAAATGGTATAAATCAGATGTGCCATCGGAATTAAAAGTTAAGGAAGTAACAGAGATATTCACTAAAAATAATGTTCCAAAGCTCACTAAAAATGAAATTAAACATTATACTGAGGTTGCCATCGAAACTTTAAAAGAGTTATCTATAAGTGAAGGGAATAAAGAAATATTGAAAAATTTCGGTTTAAATTTAATGAATAGAGTTTTATAATGTTGCCTGTAATCTCTGAGTTGTTAATTAAAGCCATAAAGGAAGATTTATATGTTAAAATTATTCAGCAATTGAATAAAGATTTTCTCTTGGCAAATGTATCGTATCGTTTTTCGGAAAGCCTAAATCCGATGGATTTAAAAAACTCACTATCCACAATTTTGAGTAAAATGATAATTGACTCGTATGATTCTTATTTAAATTTTATTTATAGAGTGGATATATCGGAAAAAGATTTAGCGAAAATTGGAGGAAAATCATTAGAGTTAATTATAGAAGATATTACCTATTTAATTTTAAAAAGAGAATATCAAAAAGTGTGGTTTAGAAATACAATCTAAATACTGGAGTTAAACCAGATGCATAAATAATATTTTTTGTTTCATCAAATAGCACATCATAACGCAAACCCATTGCTAAATTACCAGTTACATATTCTAAACCAATATACAATGCAGGTTGCCACGAATTTAAAGTGTTGGTATAATTTATCTTTTGATTTAATTTTAATTGCTCAAATTCGGTTGAAAATTGAATATTTTGAATAGGACGAAATAAAGCTAAAATACTTCCCCCAAAGAGGTTTGAAGTATTTTGTATGATGGATTTATTTTTAACATAAACATATTTTAAACTTAATCCTAAACTAAATGTATTCGAAAAATCATAAAGAGCGCTCGGAGAAATTGCAAAAGTTGAATATGAATTGTTTAAACCAATATTGAACCCTCCACCAAAACGCACATCATCCATAAACTTGTGGGCTTCTAACTCAGAATTTTGACAAATTAAATTAGTGCCTGTCAAAAGTACCATTGAAATTAAAATAAAGGTTTTCTGCATGTTAACTATTTTTGCTAAGGTAAAAATTTAATTGTGATTTTTTTTTGTTAAATAAATATTGTACATCATATAAATATGTATTATTTTTGCATCCAGTTTTTGGTCCCATAGCTCAGCTGGTTAGAGCACCTGACTCATAATCAGGGGGTCCAAGGTTCGAGCCCTTGTGGGACCACAACAATACAAAAGCCTTACAGAAATGTGAGGTTTTTTTTATTATTAATAAAAAAGATTATAAAAAAGCTAACTTCGGCTCAACACAAAAAGTTGTGGAGTAACAAAAAAAGTTAGAGTTTTGGAGTTTAAAAATCATTATGTATACAACTGATTTATTAGCCATAATTAAATTATTACTTCCTGAAGTTTTAATCACTCATT
>Ga0209633_10000325_pt1 | contig 56660 bp, 57 predicted proteins | sample Cruoilmetagenom1_FD_187290 | JGI IMG/M metagenome (GOLD analysis project Ga0209633, IMG submission 187290) | Oil polluted marine microbial communities from Coal Oil Point, Santa Barbara, California, USA - Sample 1 (SPAdes) (version 2) | ecosystem: Environmental > Aquatic > Marine > Oil seeps ... | reverse complement strand
TTCTGAAGAAGATTTTCGTGGAGAACGATTTAAAGATTTTCCAGTTTCCTTAAAGGGAAATAATGATTTGTTGTCGATTACACAACCAAAAGCATTAAAAGAAATTCATGCCAAATATTTAGAAGCTAGAGCAGATATTATAGAAACCAATACCTTTTCTAGTACAACCATTGCTATGGCAGATTATCAGATGGAAGATTTGGTATATGAATTGAATTACGAATCCGCTAAAATCGCCAAAGAAGTAGCCGAAGAATTTACAGCAAAAGAACCTCATAAACCCAGATTCGTAGCAGGATCATTAGGACCAACCAACAGAACAGCAAGCATGTCGCCAGACGTAAATGACCCAGGTTTTAGAGCCGTAACTTTTGATGATTTACGGCTGGCCTACAAATTACAAACTGAAGCATTAATAGATGGTGGAGTAGATATATTGCTGGTTGAAACAGTTTTTGATACATTAAATGCGAAGGCCGCTTTATTTGCCATAGAAGAGGTAAAAGAAGAAAAAAATGTTGATATTCCTATTATGTTAAGCGGTACGATAACTGATGCTAGTGGACGCACATTATCTGGTCAAACCGCTGAAGCATTCTTAATTTCAACAGCTCATATTCCGTTACTTTCAGTTGGATTCAATTGTGCTTTAGGTGCCAATTTATTGCAACCGCATTTAGAAGCAATAGCATCAAAAACAGAATTTGCAATATCTGCACATCCCAATGCAGGATTACCAAATGCTTTTGGAGAATACGATGAAACTGCCGAAGAAATGGCAGCACAAATTGAGGAATATTTAAAAAAGAATTTAATCAATATCATTGGAGGCTGTTGCGGTACAACGCCAGCACATATCAAAGCAATTGCTGAGGTGGCAGCAAAATATAAACCACGGCGTCATTCTGAACTTGTTTCAGAATCTCATCAAAATAATGATTGAATGATACTAGAAGTAGCAACATTAAATATAAAAAAAGGACAAGGATTAGCCTTTGAAAGTGCATTTAAAAAAGCACAAAAAATTATATCTTCTATGAAAGGTTACATTTCACATGAGTTAAAAAAGTGTGTAGAGCAAGAAGATAAATATATTTTATTAGTGAATTGGGAAACCATTGGAGATCATGAAATAGGATTTAGAAAATCAACTGAATATCAAGAATGGAAAAGTTTATTACATCATTTTTATGAACCATTTCCAATAGTAGAACATTATAAGTAGAGAATTTACGTCACCCCAAATTTATTCCGGGGTCTTATGATAAAAAAACGAATGAATAATAAAGCTGAAAATATGGATAAGAACAAAGTCTCTCCCCTTCGGGGAGAGGTTGGAGAGGGGAGAAAATACATGCAACTTTCAGGCTTAGAACCGCTGATTCTGAATGAAAATAGCAACTTTATAAATGTTGGAGAACGGACTAATGTGGCGGGTTCTCGTAAGTTTTTACGCTTGATAAAAGAAGAAAAATTTGATGAGGCCTTAGCCATTGCAAGACATCAGGTAGATGGAGGTGCTCAAATTATTGATATTAATATGGATGATGGTTTAATTGATGGTAAAGCATCAATGGTTCGGTTTTTAAATTTAATTGCTGCAGAACCAGATATTTGCCGAGTACCTATTATGATAGATAGCTCTAAATGGGAAATTATTGAAGCCGGATTGCAAGTAGTACAAGGAAAATGCGTTGTGAATTCTATTTCACTCAAAGAAGGAGAAGAAAGTTTTGTTTGGCAAGCAAAACAGATAAAACGTTATGGTGCTGCTGTGATCATAATGGCATTTGATGAGGTGGGTCAGGCCGATAATTATCAAAGACGGATTGAAATTGCAGAACGATCTTATCGTGTATTAGTTGACAAGGTCGGTTTCTCGGCTGAAGATATCATTTTCGATTTAAATATATTTCCTGTTGCAACAGGAATGGAAGAGCATAAAAAAAATGCGATTGATTTTATAGAGGCAACACGTTGGGTTCGTCAAAATTTACCAAATGTTAGTGTAAGTGGAGGTGTGAGTAACGTTTCATTTTCGTTCAGAGGAAATAATACAGTTAGAGAAGCTATGCATTCTGTTTTTTTGTTTCATGCCATTCAGGCTGGGATGAATATTGGAATTGTAAATCCGGCCATGTTAGAGATCTATGATGACATTCCAAAAGATCTACTAGAACTGGTTGAAGATGTTATTTTAGATAGACGTGATGATGCCACCGAACGATTATTAGACTTTTCAGAAACCATAGCAAAAGGAACAAAAAAAGGTAGAGTTGCCGATGAATCATGGAGGGAAAATTCGCTCCAAGAACGTATAACGCATGCTTTGGTAAAAGGTATTGATACGTATATTATTAAAGATGCTGAAGAAGCACGATTAAATGCTACCGAACCTATAGAAGTTATAGAAGGTAATTTAATGATTGGGATGAATGTTGTTGGTGATTTATTTGGTGCCGGTAAGATGTTTTTACCACAAGTAGTCAAATCTGCTCGCGTAATGAAAAAAGCAGTTGCTTATTTAAATCCTTTTATTGAAGCCGGTAAAAGTGAACAACAAAGGGCATTAGGAAAAGTATTAATGGCTACAGTCAAAGGAGATGTTCATGATATTGGTAAAAATATAGTAAGTGTTGTATTGGGTTGTAATAATTATGAAATTGTTGATCTAGGGGTTATGGTACCTCCTGAAAAAATAATTGAAACGGCTAAAAAAGAGAATGTAGATATTATAGGGTTGAGTGGATTGATAACACCATCATTAGACGAAATGGTGTATTTGGCTAAGGAAATGGAACGTCAAAATTTTGAAGTGCCTTTACTAATTGGTGGTGCAACTACTTCTAAAGCTCATACGGCCGTTAAGATAAATCCGGAATATAAAAATGCGGTGGTTCATGTAAATGATGCGTCAAGAGCCGTAACCGTTGTGAGTGATCTATTGAATAAAGATACTGCAAATGAATATGTACTGAATCTAAAAAAGGATTATGATGCGTTTCGTGAAAAATTTTTAAAACGGGGAAAATCAAAATCGTATATATCCTTAAGAGAGGCTAGACAGAAAAAGTTTACAATAGATTGGGATACTTCCAATATTGTACAACCAAAAGAAATGGGAATTCAAGTATTGAAGCAATTGAGTTTAAAAGAGCTTGTGCCATTTATTGATTGGAGTCCGTTTTTTAGAAGCTGGGATTTGCATGGAAAATTTCCGAATATTTTAACTGATGATCGTGTTGGTGAACAGGCAATACAATTATACGAAGATGCAAATCTGATGCTGAAAGAAATTATTGCAAAGCAATTGCTAAAACCAAAAGCAATATTCGGATTATTTGAAGCAAATACTATAAATGATGACGATATTTCTATCAAGAAAAAAGGGAAGGAAATTACTATTTTCAGAACCTTGAGGCAACAATTAAAAAAACGCGATGGTGTACAGAACATAGCATTGGCAGATTTTATTGCACCAGAAGAAAATGGAAAGACAGATTATATGGGCACTTTTTGTGTTGCTATTTTCGGAGCTGATGAATTAGCACGTACATATAGAGATAAGGAAGATGATTATAATGCAATTATGGTGCAAGCGTTAGCGGATAGATTTGCTGAGGCCTTTGCCGAATATTTACACAAACAAGTACGAACTAAGCATTGGGGTTATGCCAATGATGAAGATATATCTAATGAAGATTTGATCAAAGAAAATTATAAAGGCATCCGTCCGGCACCCGGTTATCCTGCTTGTCCGGATCATTTAGAAAAAGAAACAATTTGGGACTTGCTTAATGTTGAAGAAATTATAGGAGTAAAGCTAACCGAAAGTCTTGCCATGTGGCCAGCAGCTGCGGTGTCTGGATTTTATTTTGGAAATCCGGCTTCAAAATATTTTGGTTTAGGAAAAATTAAAGATGATCAAGTAACAGATTTTGCCAATAGAAAAGGAATTACAAAAGAAAAAGCCAATAAATGGCTACAACCAAATATAGCGGATATTTAAATGTCCTTCCCACGAAGGTGGGAAATTTTTTATAAAAACGCGAATAATATTGAAAAGATTTCCGCTTTTGCGGAAATGACAAGATAAAAAAATGAAAGTAACAGATCATATAAAAAATGCAAAAGGGAAAACCTTATTTTCCTTTGAAGTAATTTCACCACAAAAAGGGAAGAATATTCAAGAATTATACAACAACATTGATCCCTTAATGGAGTTCAATCCGCCATTTATAGATGTAACTACTTCTCGCGAAGAATATGTTTATTTAGATAAAGGAGAAGGTCTTTTAGATAGAAAAATTACCAGAATGCGTCCGGGTACTGTAGGTATTTGTGCAGCTTTAAAACATAAATATAATGTCGATACTGTACCGCATGTGCTATGTGGTGGTTTTACAAAAGAAGAGACAGAGTATTTGTTGGTAGACTGTCATTATTTGGGTATTGATAATGTAATGGCTTTGCGAGGCGATGCCATGAAACATGAGCAATACTTTAATACAACCAATGGTGGTCATACATATGCTAGCGAATTGGTAGTGCAAATACAAAATTTAAATGCAGGCAAATATTTACATGATGTTATTGACGCAGATGATAGAGCTGATTTTTGCATTGGAGTTGCGGGGTATCCAGAAAAGCATATAGAAGCTCCATCGTTGCAATCTGATTTAAAACGTTTAAAAGAAAAAGTAGATGCCGGAGCAGATTATGTGGTAACTCAAATGTTTTTTGACAATCAGAAATATTTTGAATTTGTAGAGGCCGCAAAAAAAGTAGGCATTGATGTGCCTATTATTCCTGGAATAAAACCTATTGCTGTAAAACGTCATTTACAGTTGTTGCCACATGTATTTAAGATTGATTTGCCAGAAGTGTTAATCTCTGCCGTTGAAAAATGTAAGGACAATAAAGCAGTACGGCAAGTGGGTATTGAATGGTGTATTGAACAAAGCAAAGAATTGTTTGATGCCGGTGTACCAGTATTGCATTATTATTCTATGGGAAAATCTGATAATATAAAAGCTGTGGCGAAAGCAATATTTTAATCTATTTGTAAGGAAATAAGTATTTTGAATACTATTATAAACAAAAGTAATCTGGCTTTATAAAAAGTGGCAAAATAATTGTTTACTTTTGTGAAAATTTTAAATTAAACAATAGAAATAAAAAATAAATAAAAATGGCATTAGAAGTTACAGACGCTACTTTCAACGAAGTAGTTTTAAAATCAGAAAAACCTGTTTTAGTCGATTTTTGGGCAGCTTGGTGTGGGCCTTGTAGAATGTTGGCTCCAACCGTAGAAGAATTGAGTACCGATTTTGACGGTAAAGCAGTTATTGCTAAAGTTGATGTTGATGCAAATCAAGAGTTCGCAGCTAAATACGGTGTTAGAAACATTCCAACTATATTAATTTTCAAAAATGGAGAGGTAGTTGATAAGCAAGTAGGTGTTGCCCCAAAAGCAACATATACTGAAAAATTGGATGCTTTAGTTTAAAAATAAGTATACCTATTGATAAAAAGGTTTGTTTTTGACATCGTCAGATTCAAACCTTTTTATATTTTTATCATATAATTATTATTTATGTCTATACAAGAAGCTAAAAATATTTATGGTATCAAAAACCTTGAATTATTGGCAAATCAAGTGGTAGAAGGTTTTATCACGGGTATGCATAAAAGTCCGTTTCATGGTTTTTCGGTAGAGTTTGCTGAGCATCGTTTGTATAATAAAGGAGAAAGTACCAGACATATAGATTGGAAGTTATTTGCCAAAACAGATAAACTTTTTGTAAAAAGATATGAAGAAGAAACCAACTTAAGATGTCATTTAATCGTTGATAATTCGGCTTCAATGCACTATCCACATTTTAAAAATCCCTCAGTATCACAATTAAATAAAATAGGATTTTCGGTGATAGCATCTGCGGCTTTATTAGAAATTCTAAAACGTCAACGCGATGCCTACGGATTAAGTATCTATGCTGATACTAATGAGTATTATGCTCCTGCAAAAGGTAGTGAGCGTCATAGAAGGATGTTGCTAAATCATTTAGAGCAAATTTTAGAAGTACCGTCTAAAACCAAAACCAAAACATATACGGCTTTACATGAAATAGCCGATAAAATTCACAGGCGTTCCTTAATTTTCTTGTTTACGGATATGTTTCAGGCTGATAAGGATGAGGATATGTTATTTGAAGCATTACGACATTTAAAGTATAATAAGCATGAAGTAGTATTGTTTCATACCTATGACGGTAAACATGAGTTAAATTTTGAATTTGATAATATACCTAAGCGATTTGTAGATGTTGAAACCGGTGAGCATATTAATTTATATGCTGATACTGTTAAGGATAATTATAAGATTAGTGTAGAAAATTATTTTAATCAATTAAAGATGAAATGTATGCAATATAAAATTGATTATGTTCCAGTAGATATTAACGAGGGTTTTGAGCAGGTTTTAACTACCTATTTGATCAGTAGGAAAAGATTTTTATAATAAAGTTTCAAAAAGGTTTTGCAGATAGAAAAAACGAGTTTATATTTGCAACCGCTATAAAGCAACGGTTTGGTAGTTTCCGCCAAAGGCGGACGAGACCGGATCGTAATTTTATGGCAATATTGGTTTGGTAGTTCAGCTGGTTAGAATACCTGCCTGTCACGCAGGGGGTCGCGGGTTCGAGTCCCGTCCAGACCGCAATTAAAATGTTGTGTTGTTTTTGGTAGTTTACGTATAAACTACCCTAACTTAATAAGTTAGTCAATGGAAAGCTTCCCTATGAACGGGATGCTTTTTTGTTTTAGGATAAATTCGAATTATATATTACGCTTATTGAAATGCTGAAGTAATCACTGTAATAACAATTGGAAGTATAAAAAGCAATCCTATTAATATTAATCCTATCCAATGCCAAAAAGGTACTTTAGTTGAGCTATATATTTTTTGATAAGCAGATTTTAATGGCTCACTCATTTCATTAGAAGCTAATGTTCTCTTACAATGATTACATTCCGAAACACCTTTTTTACCTATCGGAAAAAATGGAATCCAAAATATATGTGCATATCTACCAAAAATACTAATGCTGTGTTTTCTTTGTTCTTTACAATGAGAACATACAATTTCATTGGTTTGTTCAGTATGAAGGTGTGTCGCTCTTGAGCCGAAAATAATCATATGGTTTGTTTTTTAGTTAATTATAGTAATAACGAAGTTAATGGAAAATTATTTAAAAATAATGAACATATCGTTATTTTCAACTGTATTTTAGTCAATATAGTACGCTTATTTGTTGTTTTAAGTTTCTGTTTTATTGAGACTAGAATCAAATTTATGACAATATTTATACAATTTATCTTTTATTTTTATTACATCATTAACTAGCTGATAATAAGCTAAATAAAAAAAATTGTAAAAAAAATCATTTTTAGGGTAGGAACTATTTAAGGTAAATTGTTTTATTAGTGTAAGTGAAACATAAAGTAAACTTTTTGAAAGTCCCTAAAAAGAAACATTTACAATAACAATCAACAAAACAAGATTTTTCGTTAGAGGAAAATTGCTAAAAAATAGATTACCTTCGAGAAGGTAACAATTAGAAAAAGATACCCAATATTTAGATTTTTCATAATACGTATAGGCTTTCCCAGTTGGGAAAGTCTTTTTTTGTGTCTAATAATTCCTTGTATCCAATTTTTTTTTAATTTCTAATCTGCAAATTATCCCATCAAAACCTTCCAATAATCATAAGTAATATTGATAAATAATACAAGAAAGACCAAGCTTACCAAAAATTTTACTGTTGTTGAAAACAAAAACCCTAAAAAGGATCCAAAACTTGCTCTTAAAGCACGAGAAGTATCTTTACTATCATGCATCATTTCACCAATAAAAGCTCCTAGAAATGCTCCGATGATAAAGCCAAAGGGAATAGGTGAAAACAATCCTATTATGAGTCCTACGGTAGTACCAATAGCTCCTGACTTACTTCCGCCAAATTTTTTAGTACCCATAGCAGGGATGATATAATCTAATATCCAAATTAAAAGAGCCAGACCTAAGGTTATGCCTAAAAATGTCCAATTCATTGGTACAGCTTTAGTAAGGTGTAGTACCAATAGACCAAACCATCCGGTAAGGGGGCCCGGTAAAACCGGTAAAAATGAGCCTACCAAGCCTAGTCCCATAAGGCAAATTCCAAGAATAAGTAAAAAAATATCCATAATAATTTTAAATTTAAATAACTATTACAATAAACGTGCTAAATATAATTGAAATTATTTTTAATTAAATTAATTATAAAAAGGTGGAAAGAATTTATGTTAAAGATTTTAACAACTATTATAAAGGTGGATTAACCTTAATTTACCAAAATATTGTACTTTCGTTATCATAACAATCAATAATGTTAAAGCGAGTAGCTAGTTTTCTTTTTTTGGTTCTATTTTTTATGTCGTGCGACTTTTTTTCCACAACATCAACAACCGCAGATAGCAATTTGCAGTTGTTAGATACTGTAATTGATTATACCAAAGTTGATGTTTATCCTATTTTTTTAGATTGTGAGAATTATGCCGAAAATGACAATCAAAAAGAATGTTTTGAGCGTACACTAACTCAAAAACTTTCAGAATTATTTAGTAAAAATGAATTAAAAGTCAAAAAAGAAGTAAATGATACAGCTTTTATCGATTTATTAATTGATAATACAGGTAGAGCCTCTGTAGTAAATATTAGTGCTCCTCAAAGTATCATTACTAATTTTCCTAAATTAGACACTATAATCAAGCAAAGTATCTCACTATTGCCAACTGTGAAACCAGCGGTAAAGCATGGTATTTTTGTAAAATCACAGTATAGATTGGTAGTAGTGGTAAAGACTATTTAAAAAAGCCCTTCCCTAACCCAGCCCAAAGGGAAGTGAATTTGAGCCGCGTAATAGATCGTTAAACTTACTTTCCTTATTTGGAGGAGTTATGGGAAGCTTTAAAATCTAATTGCCATTTTTTTCATCAATCTTAACACTTCAACATATAGCCAGATTAAAGTGACTAAAAGTCCCCAAGTGGCTACCCATTCAAAATATTTTGGTGCTCTATGGAGTTTTCTGTCAATAAAATCAAAATCTAATAATAACGAAAATGAAGCCACTAATGCAGCAACTGCATTAAAACCAATAGCAAACCAAGATGTACCCCAAATAAAAGGTAAATTGACACCAAAAATACTAAGGATCCAATTGATGATGTAAATTGTCATAATAGTAACTATTGATGTTACAATAACACTTCTAAACCTTTTAGTAACAACAACAAGCTTGGCCTTATATAATATGAGCATTACAAAAAAAGTAAGTATGGTAACGCTTACCGCTCGCATAGGTATGCCTTCAAATTTGAGTTCAGCATAAGCAGAAATTCCTCCTAGAAATAATCCTTTTGAAAGAGCATATAACGGAGTGGTAATTACCGCCCAAGTACGTTTGAAAGAAGTCAATACACTAAAAAAAATGGCAGCTAAGAGTCCGCCCGAAGTATACCATTTTACGTCAACACCTTTATAGACTAAATCCCATACAAACCAGGTAGTAAGCCCTACCAAAAAAATAGCAAATAATGACTTAAAAAAAATTCCGTTTAAAGTCATTTTAGAAGCAGAAGAACGACTTTGTTTCCAAACATATCGACTGAATACCGGATTAGAAGTCTTATAATTTATGAGTGACATATCGCTATTTTTTAAATTGTCTTCCTTTCCAAATAAAGTTAGTTTTTATGGATGTTAAAGCAACAAACATACTAAAAAAAGGATAATATAAACTACTCATAATGAAGTTGAAGATTTTAAAATTTTGTTTAGAGAATGCATGGTACTTATATGTCAAAATACCATCTAAAATTAGTTTTATGGAAAAAAGTATGAGTAAGCAGTACCATAAAAATTGATTAAAAATAAGCAATAACAAAGCAATTACTAGCCAAGAATTCATTAAAAAAACTGATATGCCAACGAGCTTTGTAAAATTATTTTTATAAGATGAAGATTTAGCTGCCCAACGAATACGCTGTGCAGTTAATGCTTTAAAAGTTGATTGTGGTTTAGTACGCACTATAACGTCATAAGATTTTAAAAAATGGACTTCATCAGGGTATTGCTCAGTAATTTTTTCCAATAAAAAAATATCATCTCCACTGGCCAAATTTTCGTTTCCGGTAAAACCTTTAACATCTAAAAAAGTTTTTTTGTTATAACATAGGTTAGCCCCATTGCATAAAAAGGGTTTGCCTATACCAAAACCACCAATAGTTGATGCCTGTAAACTTAAAAAATCAAGCGATTGAAACTGTTCTAAAAAAGAATTGTCAATGGTGTATTTTACCGGAGCCGCAATTAATTTTGGTCGATTTATTTGGATAAAAGCATCAAAAGTATTTAACCATTTACTAGGTACGATACAATCTGCATCTGTGGTAATAATCCAATCAAATTGAGCCTGTTGCATGGCTGTATTGATAGCATCTTTTTTTGGGGAATTTGAAGTTCTAATATTCTTAATAATGCTAATGTTATTTTCAACACCTAGATGCTTGAGTAAAAACTCTTGAATAAGCTCAACTGAATTATCAGAAGAATCATCATCAATCATTATTATTTCAAAATAATCTCTAGGGTATTCTAGTAAAGCCAAACTATTCAGTAATGGGGTTAAATTTTCAGTTTCGTTCCTAAAAGGAATAATTATAGAAAATTTAGTTATTGGTTTCCAATTATTTTTGGGCTTGAATTCCCTAACTTTATCAAAGCCAATAATAAATGAGATGATTAATAAACCATAAGCTAACAATATGACAAAAGTTATAATGATCATTTCTGATTCGAGAAATTAAAATTCAACACAAAATAACTTCCAATAATAGCCGGTAAGCCAAAATTTAATACCCACATTAATAAAGTAATAGTAAAAATAACCAATTCGTTTACTTGGATAAAACCAAATACCCAAATGGCTACAGAACCTTTTATCAGCCAATCTAAAAAGGCTAGGCTAGGAACAAGAGAAGCTAATAGATACATTGTTGTTATTAATGACATTGCTGCAAAGTAATTAACTTCAATATCAAAGATCAACAATAAAAAATAAAATTGATGTGAGAAAACCAAATATCTCAACACCGAAAAAATACCGTTTAGAGAATGAATTCTTAAGGGTATTTTTTTAATAAAATCAATAATCTTATCAATATAAAAGCCTCTAATTTTTTTATAACCTCCAATACTTCCGGCTAGGACGGTTACTAGTACTAAAGCAAATATATAGGCTGTTTTTCTAAATCGAAAAATTTCAAAATTGACGTCAAAATTTAAAATAAAATAGAGAAGTCCTAGACCACCTAAAAGAACAGTAATTGTCATTTGAGTCATATTACCCATTAAGTTGAGTAGCATTACTTTTCTTCTATTGCCTTTTTTATAATACATGGCCTTAGCACCATATTCACCAATTCTATTAGGTGTAAATAAAGAGGCAGTTAAAGAACCTAAGCTTTGTTGAAATGCTTCATACAATGATATTTTTCTAAGAGAAGAGATTAAAATTTGCCATTTTAATATTTCAAATAGCCAATTGACTAAGGTAAAACATAACAAAAAGAAAAGGGTTTTATATTGACTAAAAACGGAATCTTCAAGTTGGGCTATGAAATTTTGACCGCTAATGTGCTCATTATGTACTGTTTTATTATAAATAAAATAAAATGCTCCAACAACAATAGCCAGTTTGATTAGAAAAAAAAAGAATTGTTTAGTTTTGTATCTCAACGAGTTGTACTTTAGTGCAAAGTAATAAAATTAAATGACCTTGCTAAGGGTGAAGTCTTAGAAAATTTGAAAGCAGAAAAAATAATATTAGGCATAGACCCGGGTACAACCATCATGGGTTTTGGGTTGATAAAAGTTGTGAATAAGGAAATGCATTTTATGCAATTGAACGAATTGCAATTAAAAAAGTATGACAACCATTATTTAAAACTCAAATATATTTTCGAACGTACTATTGAATTGATTGATAATTACCATCCTGATGAAATAGCTATTGAAGCACCTTTTTTTGGTAAAAATGTGCAAAGTATGTTAAAGTTGGGTAGAGCTCAAGGTGTAGCTATGGCGGCAGGGTTGTCTAGGCAAATACCTATTACCGAATATTCTCCTAAAAAAATTAAAATGGCCATTACCGGCAATGGAAATGCAAGTAAAGAACAAGTGGCTAAAATGCTTCAGAGCACGTTGAGATTAAAAGAATTGCCTAAAAATTTAGATTCTACAGATGGTCTTGCCGCAGCGGTTTGTCATTTTTATAATGCAGGAAGAGTAAGTGCCGGTAAAAATTATTCCGGGTGGGGAGCCTTTGTAAAACAGAATGATAAGAGGATAAAAAAATAGTTTTCAGTTGGCAGTCATAGTTAACTACTGATGAATAGTTTTAAACACAAAACACAAAACACAAAATATTGAACACTGAATGGCCGCAATCTATCTCCATATTCCTTTTTGTAAACAAGCTTGTCATTATTGCGATTTCCACTTTTCTACAACGCTAAAGAGAAAAGATGAAATGATAAAAGCACTAGTTAAAGAACTGCTTTTGCGTAAAGGTGAATTTCACGATAAAACTATTGAAACCATCTATTTTGGAGGAGGGACTCCTTCTTTATTGACAATTGATGAAATACAGTTGTTACTTGATACCATCTATCAAAATTATAAGGTAATTGATAAACCGGAAATTACTTTAGAGGCCAATCCAGATGACTTAACAAGTTATAAAATCTCTGAATTGGCTGCATCGGACGTTAACAGACTAAGCATTGGTGTTCAGTCCTTTTTTGATGAAGATTTACAAATGATGAATCGTGCACACATTGCTGAGGAAGCAAAACAAAGCCTTTCAACTGCCATTAAAAGTTTTGATAATATTACGGTCGATTTAATTTATGGAATACCAAATATGACACATCAACGCTGGCAACAAAACTTGCAAATGGCTTTCGGTTTTGGTATCAATCATATATCAAGTTATGCCTTAACAGTAGAGCCTAAAACGGCCTTAGCAACGTTTATCCAACAAGGGAAATACCCCTTGGTATCAGAAAAATTGGCTTCAGAACATTTTAATATATTAGTTGCTGAAACCGAGAAACAAGGATTTATACATTACGAAATTTCCAATTTTGGAAAGCCTAATTATTTTTCTAAACACAACACCTCGTATTGGTTGGGCAAATCGTATTTAGGAGTTGGTCCTTCTGCTCATTCATACAATGGTGTAGATAGGAGTTGGAATGTATCCAATAATATAAAATACATTAAAGCTATTCAAAAAGATAAAATACCTCAAGAGATTGAAAAATTATCTATAAATGATCGTTTTAATGAATTAATTATGACAGGTCTAAGAACTATTTGGGGTGTTTCACTTCCCCAAATTGAACAGAATTTCGGCATTGATATAAAAAATAAATTATTGAAAAATGCTGAAAAATTCATCAATCAAAAGCTAATTTCTATAGATGATGATAAGCATTTAAAAGCAACTTTGAAAGGAAAATTTTTAGCAGATGGTATAGCTTCAAATTTATTCATGATTTAGTATATTTGAATTATGCTTACAACAATTCAATACGGTTCACAAAAATTAAAAATTAATTTGTCAGAGCCATTAGATATATCAATTTCATTGCGTATGGATAAAACTAATGTAATTGCTTGGTATCAAAAAGCCCCCAAATTAAAGAAAATTAAAAGCGTTTCTAAAAAAGATTCCACCAATTTTAATTCTATTTATTTTAACCCACATGCTCATGGTACACATACCGAGTGTGTTGGTCATATTACAAAAGAATTCAACTCTATAAATAAACATCTAAAACAGTTTTTTTTCTTGGCAGAAGTAATTACTGTAGCTCCTGAAAAAATGGATAAAGATTTTGTGATTTCTAAAAAGCAAATGCAATTTGTGTTAGGCAATAAAAAAAGAGAAGCCATTATTATTAGAACTTTGCCGAATACTAAGGAAAAATTATCCACTAATTATTCTAAAACGAATCCGCCATATTTGCTTGAAGAAGCTGTTATTTATTTAAGAGATAAAGGTATTGAACATTTATTAATTGATTTACCGTCAATAGACAAAGAAAAAGATGGAGGTAAATTATTATCTCACAACGCTTTTTGGAACACCAAAGGTAAAACTAGATTTAATGCTACCATTACAGAGCTCGTTTTTGTACCCAATGATATTAAGGATGGAAAGTATTTTTTGAATCTGCAAATAGCACCTTTTGAAAATGATGCAAGCCCAAGTAAACCTGTTTTATATGAAGTTTTAAATCCGTAAAAAGTGCTAATTAATTTAAATTTCCTTTCCTAAAGTAAGGATATGATGGACTATGAATATCGAAGAATTTCGTGAATATTGTTTGAGCAAGAATGGAGTGACAGAAGAATTTCCTTTTGATGAACATACATTAGTGTTTAAAGTATTAGGTAAAATGTTTGCGTTGACAGGATTAGAACATCAACCTCCAAGAATTAATTTAAAATGTGACCCGGAACGAGCCATTGAACTTCGTGAAACATATGATGGAAATATTTATGCAGGTTATCATATGAATAAAACACATTGGAATACTATAGAAATATCTAATTTACCACAGCAGCAGCTTTTTAATTTTATAGACCATTCGTATGATTTAGTAGTAGCTAAATTGCCTAAAAAATTAAAAGAACTGTTGTAATATATTACAATAAGCATGAAAGATATAATTATAATTGGAGGCGGTATTATTGGTCTCTGCTCTGCATATTATCTTCAAAAAGAAGGGCATCAAGTTACGATTGTTGATCAATCTAATATGGATGCCGGAGCATCTTATGTCAATGCAGGTTATTTGTCACCTAGCCATATTATCCCTTTATCAGCACCCGGAGTTATGAAGAAAGGACTAAAATGGATGTTTAACCCCTCAAGTCCATTGTATCTTAAACCTCGATTAGATTTAGATTTTTTAAAATGGGCATGGGCTTTCAATTCATCTTGTAATAAAAGTCATGTAGAAAAAGCTATTCCTGCTATTAAAGATATTGCTTTATTAAGTCAGGAATTATACGATGATATTAAAGAAGATGAAAACTTTACTTTTCATTATAAAAAGAAGGGCTTGTTAATGCTTTGTCAAACAGATAAAATGTTAGACGCTGAAATAATAACATCTCAATTTGCAAATAGGGTGGGTTTGGATGCTAAAGCGATCGACCTAGTTGAATTAAAATTATTAGAACCAAATGTAAAAATAAACGTTAAGGGAGCAATTTTTTATCAAGGAGATGCTCATACCACGCCTCATGAATTTATGGATGAAATGAAAACTCATTTAAAAAAGGTGGGTGTTAAAATATATAATAATGAAAAGGTAGAAGATTTAGAGGTTAAAGATGGGGAAATATTGACTATTAAAACAAATCAACAAAGATTAACAGCAGATGAGTTTGTTTTAGCAGCCGGATCTTGGAGTAGTTTATTAAGTAAAAAATTGGGGTTAAAGTTATTGTTACAGGCAGGGAAAGGATACTGTATAAATACTTCTAGGCAAACCGAAATTACAATTCCTGCAATTTTAACCGAAGCAAAAGTGGCAGTAACCCCAATGCACTGTTTTACTCGTTTTGCAGGCACTATGGAAATAGCAGGTATAAATCATCATATCAATAGGGATCGTGTAGAGGTTATTGCCAATGCCGTTACAAAATTTTACCCGGAAATCAAACTCACCAAAGATGAAAAAGGAAATGCTGCTTGTGGTCTACGTCCACTTTCAGCTGATGGATTACCATATATAGGAAAATCTGGTAAATGTAAAAATTTAACCATTGCTACCGGTCATGCCATGATGGGATGGAGTATGGCTACAGCTACTGGAAAATTAGTTTCAGAAATTACTTCTGATCAAAAATCTTCAATAAAATTAGCACCATACCATCCTGATAGAACATTTTAATTTAAAACTTTAGATTTCCTTTAGATTCTGTTTGTACTTTTATTTTTTCGCTAATCATAATACATATAAATGAAGAATTATGAATGATACTTTTAGAATTGGAGAAATAGTAGTTTGTGAAAATGCAAAAGGAAAGTGGTATAAATTAGGAAGTCTTAAAGAAAATGAAATGTATACTGTTATTGGTTTTAATCCATATGATGGTGGTTTAGTACTTAAAGAAATAAAATCTAGGTGGAGTGGACGTAATGCTTATAGAGCAGATAGATTTAGAAAAGTTGACTATAAATTTGCCAATAAAGTTTTAAAAGAATTTCAAGCCCAAGAGAAAGAAATTTTGATATTGAAAAAAACAATATAGAGTTACAAAAATAATACACTGAATTAGAATTAGTATAAAAACTGAAGTTGAATTTATAATCGACTTCAGTTTTTTAATGGAGTAAAGTATAATTTAATATTTGCAGGTAGTAATTAATACTTTTACATTTGTTTATCAAATAATATAAAATGAATATTGAAAAAGAATTAATTAAACGAAGCGATTCAAAATGTGAGTTGTGTAGTTCAAATGAAAATCTAAACGTGTATAAAATACCACCGTCATTAAATAAGACAGTTGATAACACGTTATTTATTTGTAGTACTTGTAATCTACAAATTGAAGATGCAGATAAAGTTGATGTTAATCATTGGCGTTGTTTAAATGATAGTATGTGGAGTGAACATCAACCCGTTCAAATTATGGCATGGCGTATGTTAAATAGATTGCGCTCAGAAGGATGGCCTCAAGATTTATTAGATATGATGTATCTTAACGAGGATGCTTTAAAACTGGCAAAGGCTACTGGAGAAGATCAGGACGAACAAGTTAGTATAGTGCATAGAGATGTTAATGGTGTAATTTTAGAAGCTGGAGATGCTGTGGTATTGATAAAGGATTTGAAAGTAAAGGGTTCTAGTATGGTGGCAAAACAAGGCACAGCAGTTAGAAGAATTTCTTTAGATCATGATAACGCTGAATATATTGAAGGTAAAGTGGATGGACAGCAGATAGTTATTATTACAAAATATGTAAAGAAATTATAGGACTATTTTTCACCCAAATTTAACTAATGAAAAATAATCGTCTCCCATACAAGTTCAGGAGACGATTATTTTTTTATTCAATTAGTATTAATCTTCTACGATTATAGGTTTGGTAGATAATTTTACGCTAGGCTTTTCTGAATCTAGTTCTTTGATCTGAATATTTATATCCTTGTTTTTTTTGAGAATCTCTAAGGCTTTATCAGCACTTATTTTTGAACCATCATAATAGAACTCGGCTCCCTTTTTAGCCATCTGTTCCATATGTTCTATTGGATTTGGAGGTAAAGGAGGTGGTAGAACATTACTATTTTTATTCTCATTAGATTCAACCAAATGTTCGTTCTTTACATCAGCAGGTAAGGGTGGGGCTGGAGGTATTGATGTTTTAAGATTATCAACCTCTGTAGGTTCAACATTAGACGCTGAACTTATTTTAGAATTTTGTCTATTATAATTGGCATTCTCTTTATTGTATTCTTGCTTTTGTGTTGGATTGGTATTTTCAGGTAATTCAAACGTTGGTGGAGGTGGGAGGGGTATGGTTTCTTCATCAGTAATTACTACAACATCAACAATTTCACCTTCTCCCGTTTTGTGTTTATAGGTATAGCCTGTTTTTTTATTTTTATAGCTCTTAATTGCTTTTTCGTATTCCTCTTTTTGCACAGGTGTTGCATCTGACGGTATAGGAGGTGGTGGAGGTAATTTTTCGTTTTGCAAATCATGAGGTGTAATTGGAGTAGTATCAGGTGCTGGAGGCGGAGGAAAATTAGGGAAAGGCTCTGCCCCTTTCTTTTGCTCATCCGTCATCAAATCATAAATATATTTAATACGCTCCATGTCTTTCAACTTGATGATCATATTATTTTTTGATTGTGTATTGTAGTGTTTTGCCAAGGCATTATATTCAGCAACTTGTTCTGGAGTTGCCTTATCTTGATGACCCATTTTAAATTCTGAAAAATTTAATTTTCTATATGTTATTCCACCTTTTACAATTTCTCTTGAAATATCAGTTATAAATCCCATTTCAATATTTCCTTCGGCCTCTATATTGGCAGTTACATTTCTTTTTTGATCCGGACTATAATTTTTTACTATTTTTTTAATTTCTCCCTTAAGTGCATTAATAGAGGCAATTTTTTTTCCATCAACTAAGATTTGTTTGTTTTCAGTAACCTGTATAAAAATGTTTTCAGCTATTCTTAATTCCTTTTGTGCAGTTTTAGTATCACTAAAACTATAAATCATTATAGAAAGTAGTGGTAATAGTAATAAGCTACGTATCCAAATGGTAGTAGATGAAGTTTTTGTTTTCATAATGGTAAATCTTTTTTTTATAGATGAATAATTTATCGCATGTGATAGTTTAGGATGGGTCAAATCTGAAGAAAACATTAATAAAGTTTTTTGATAGGTAGAAGTTTTAATGCCATGACCCAGAACAGCTTGATCCGCTAAAAACTCGTGATTTAATTTAACCGCTGTTTTCATTAAATAGATTAACGGATTAAACCAAAAAACTACTTGTAATAATTCTACCAATAACAAGTCTAAACTGTGCTTTTGCCGTGCATGTGTTTCTTCATGTAAAATTACTTCTTTTGGTACCTGCTTTTTTTCATAGGCTTCTTTATTGAAAAAGATATAACTAAAAAAGGTATGTGGAATGATTAATTGTTGTAATAAAACATGTGTAAAATATTGTTGTCGGGATTTAGGGTTTTTAAATATTCTATCGAGAATCTCAACTAAATTGTATAAAAATTTTAAAGCAAATAATGCTACTCCTAAACCATAAATCGACCATAAAATCATAGGCAGAGAAATTGTACTCACAGCTTCTTGAGTATGCTGTAATTGATTGCTATTGTCAACTACAATTACCGGATTGTATATTATATATGAACTAGGTTCTACATATATGGTAAAAGTGATTAATGGAATGCCAAATGCTAGTATTAATGATCCTAATAAATAGAACCGTTTAAATATGTGAATGCTTTCGTTTTCGAAAAACAATTTATAGAACAAATAGAATGAGGATAAACAAATGCTAGATTCAATAATATATAGTAACATGACTATTTCTTTTTAAGTTCACTATTAATTATTCTTTTTAAATCTTCTAATTCTGTTTTAGAAAGATTAGCTTCTTTTGTAAAAAAAGATGCAAATTGAGAAGGCGAGTCATTAAAAAAGTCCTTAATCAATCCATTTACATGTTTAGAGAAATAAACCTTTTTTTTAACTAAAGGATAATATTCTCTGGCATTTCCATATAATTTATAGGCCACGAAACCTTTGTCGATCATCCTTTTTAATAAAGTAGCTATAGTAGTAGTTGCAGGTTTTGGTACAGGGTATATCTCTAAAAGATCTTTCATAAAAGCTTTATCAAGCTTCCATAGGTGCTGCATCAACTGTTCTTCTGTTTTTGATAACTTCAAGGTTCTACAAGTTTAGAATATACTCTACAAATGTAGAATAAAATTTTTATTTTCCAAAATTTATAGCGTAAATAAATTAGTGCTGATAAGATACTATCTGATTCTAAGACCCTATACTAATAACTAAAATGCCCCGTTTAAATAATGAAATATCAGTTTATCATTAGAATAATTTTTAGACTGAATATGAACCACTTAGAGAATTTCAATAAAAAAAAATGCATATTTATGGGGGAATTGTATCTCAATAATTGTTTAAGATATGTAAGCAATTAATTAAAAATATAATAATATGTTTAAAGTCGGAGAAATAGTAGTTTGTGTAAATGCCAAAAGAAAATGGTACAGACTTGGAGGTCTTGAAAAAAATGAAATGTATACTGTAACTGGATTTAATCCTTATGATGGTGGATTAATTCTCAAAGAAGCTAAAAGCCCAAGAAGTGGCTGTAATGCATACGCAGCAGGTCGGTTTAGAAAAGTTGATTATGGTTTTGCAGACAATCTTTTACATGAATTGCAGGTACAAGAAACGCCAATGCCTCAACCTCAAATTAATCCTGAATTGGAACCACAAAAATTTGAACTTTCCTTATTGAATTAATATATTTTACAACTTTCCTGTTATTAAATTTTGTTTTTTAGAATAAAATTATTACTTTTCCAGTGGGAAAATAATTAAATGATTTTATGTTTAAAATAGGAGAAATTGTCGTTTGTGTCGATGCTAGACGCAGATGGTTTAGATTAGACGGACTTAGAGAAAAAGAAATGTATACGGTTGTAGGGTTTAACCCTTATGATGACGGATTGATACTTAAAGAAGTGAAATCTAGAGGTAGTGGCTATAAAGCTTATGCAGCTGATAGATTTAGAAAAGTAGATTATAAGTTTGCCGAGCGGTTGTTAGTGGAAATACAGACTGAGCCAATACTAAAAAATGAAACTCCTATTGAAAAGTTTAAGAATTCTGATTTAAACTAAAACTCTAGATATATAACTCATTTGCATACTGTAATTAATATAGTTTCTATATTGATTAACTTTTTAATTTGCTAAATAGCATACATTCTAACGGGTCATCTTCCAATTGCACCATTTTTTCAAATTGTAGTCCTAATTTTTCTAAAAGAGCGATAGACTTTTTATTTTTTGCATCTGCAATAGCTACAATATCCTCAATTTTCAAAGTGTTTTTAGCATAATCATATAATGCACTGGTGGCTTCAAAGGCAAAACCTTTTTGTATGAATTTGGGTAATAATGCAAATCCTATATCGATAATTTTTAATTCTTCTCTATTCACAAGACCACAAATACCAATAGGTATTTTAGAATCTTTAAATTTTATAATATAATATCCATATCCGTTATCGCTATAACTTTTTAAAAACTTATCAGTAATAAAATTTTCAGCATCTTTGATGGAATTGATATTTCTTTCACCTATATTTTCAATATAAGAGGCATCATTCATTAATTCATATAAAAAAGGAGCATCATTTTTGGAAGCTAATTCTAAAATTAGTCTCTGGGTGGTTAATAAAGTCATAATTAGTAGTAATTATAACAAAAATAAAATATTACCTGATAATATCGCTCTGTTTTTTATAAAAAGTATCAGATTGTAGTTTGATTAAATCTTTCGCTTTCTGTTTTTTGTAATTATAAATTTCTTCATCATTCGTCACATCATAATATACACTTTCGTTTAAAGAGTTGTCAGTAGTTAGCAATATATTTCTTTGATTTTTTTGTTGTGTTACCCATACAGCTAAAGCATCTTCTTGCTCTTCATATTTTAGATCATATGCACCCTTAGGAGCCATGATTTTAGCCAATACCGGAGCTGTTTCTATGGCAACAAATAGTAGAAATATAAAAAATGAAGGAAACCATGCTAGCTCTCCTAAGGCATTTATTCTAGCCATTAATCCATCAAAACCATCAATTATAGGTTGACTGGTGCTAACTTGTTCGTCTTGTTTGGTACGTAGTTGAGCAAGAGCGGCTTCTTTTTCTGTAATTTGAGTTTTGTTGGTCTCTTTTAATTGTTGTAATTCTTGCAATATAGCATCGTGTTTTTCACGTTTCTCTTTATAAACAGGTCCTTTACCTAATTTCAAGGTACCTGAAGTACCTTCAGCTTCCGTAATATAAGTACTGTATAGCTCATTAACTTCTTTTTCTTTGGTGTTTATTCCGTTTTTTAAACCTTCAATTTCATTTTGTATCCGGTTAATTTCTGGATTATATTGTGCTGCAATTTGATCCTGATTTTGCAAGGTCAATTCATTTTTTTGTTTCAATAATACCTGGTTAATTTCCTTCTCAAAAATTTTCATTTCTAATGGTTTAGAAATAACCACAGCAATTATTATCGCCAAAATAATTCTTGGTGAAGCCTGCCATATTTCTTGCCATATATTCTCTCTTTTTTTTATAGTAGAAACAATAAATCTATCCAAATTAAATATGAGTAAACCCCAAACCAATCCAAAAGCTATGGCTATATAAACATTATCAAATACGGTAAATAGTGCATAAGAACCGGCAATAAATGCCATTATAGCGGTAAAAAAAATTGTTCCACCAATACCGGCGTATTTTATTTGTTCAGATTTTGGACTTTCATTTAGTAAATCAGGATCCGCACCAGAGCACATCCAAAAGAAGTTTTTTAACATCATAAATGGGTATAAGTATACTCAACGGAATCTTTTTTCCTTATGTTGTTTTAGAAGTGTGAATTATATGTTAAAGTTGATAAATTGTTAATTATTTTTTCAATTAAAATATAATATAGATTTAAAGTAGGAGTTTGTATATTATAGTTGTTTTATAATAAAGTTACTACTATTAAAAAAATAAAGTTATGGTAAAAATATTAAAGGTAAATTCAGAAAAAAATGAATGTAATTCATATGTTTCAAATCAATTTAAAATAATGAATGCTGGCATTAATAAATTAAAACAAACTAAAACTTGGCCATTAGCTTTTAAAGCTGCTATATTAAATCAAAAAACATTTCCAGAATCTTGGTCGGCATCTCCTGTAAATGGTCGTATATATAAAAGTGTGATCTAGATAATTATAGACATCTAATAATTGAGTTAGCCAAAAGCTCAGGTATTTTTTATAATACAAAAGAGTAGTTAATTTCTTTTAATTATATCAACCTATCTATTTATACAGATGTTAATCCTTAATTTATCTTTTTAAATTAGTTGATCTTAACTTCATCAAATTTTTATTAATAAATCAATATATATCCATATTTTGAAAGTAACTTTTGTTGCTAGTCATTGAATTTTTGTGTTGTAATTTTGCAAAATATTAAAAGTAAATTAATTACAACTATCATGAAAAAATCAAGTTTAAAACTTAGCATATTATTATCATTAATTTTACTATTAGCATCTTGTAAAGAGCATGTGAACACAGAGAAAAATAAAGTAAAAGAAATTGCTCAGGCAGAAGTTAAAACCGATTCAATATCAGATAAAGCTGATAAAATGAAAGCTATGCTTCATGCAACATCGTTGCCACTTTATATGAATGTTATTTTAAATAATAAGGATGCATTGCATATAAATGAAACTCAATATCAAGAATTTGAAGAATTTAACAAAAATAAAAGTCCGGAGGCTGTAAAAATTGCTAATGAAATTAAAAATTTAGAAGATGAATTATATGAAGCTTCTTTAGATAATGCAAAGAAGGAATTCATATTAGGTAATTTTGAAAAAACTTTAGAATTGAGAACTAGTTTAGCGAATATGAAACTGGATTGTCGTACTAAGGTTTTGGAGATTTTAGATGAAAAACAATGGAATGACTTGGTGATTTTGTATCAAGAAAAAATGCCTTTTAAAGATAAGAAGGAAATGTCTCTATTGATAAAACATGTTAATCCTTTACCAAATTACATGCAACTTATAAAAGAAGTTGATATTAAATTAGATGCGACCCAAGAAGAAAAGCTTTCAAAATGGAGTAGTGATAATCATCCGAGAATGATGGAGCTTGCTGCTAAGGTTAATACACTTGAAAAAAATGTCTACGAGCTTTCAATACTGAAAGAGTCTAAAGAAAATATCTTAAAAAAAATAATAGAAATTGCTGAGGTTAAAAAACAAATAGTCACGACTAAAACTGATTGTCGTGATCATTTAATTCAAAATATTTTAACAGAAGATCAATGGAAAATATTATCTTCTAAATAATTGTCCGTTAGGACTCATAAATTTACAATGTATTTCATACTGAACCAGTCATGTCGGACGGCTTGTTTAAGAATCTCATAATTCTGTAAATCAATACGATAATATGAGACCCTAAAATAAATTCAGGGTGACGTAATAACTGTATAACAGAAAGTGAATATGCATTCTTCTAAATAATAAAAGTTAAAAAAAACCGAGATCATAATTTTATGATCTCGGTTTTTTTTAACTCATTTCAGTAAAATACTTATAAAATAACGGTATAGTTTCAATTCCTTTTAAATAATTAAATATTCCGAAATGTTCGTTTGGTGAGTGAATAGCATCACTATCTAAACCAAATCCCATTAAAATGGTTTTGCTCTTTAATTCTTTTTCAAATAAAGCCACAATCGGAATACTTCCACCGCTTCGTTGTGGTATAGGTGTCACACCAAAACTATCTTGATAAGCTTTGGCTGCGGCTCTGTAACCTATATTATCAATAGGTGTTACATAACCTTGACCTCCATGATGTGGCTTTACTTTTACTTTTGCACCTTTAGGAGCAATGCTTTCAAAATGATTTTTAAATAATTCAGTAATCTCTTCCCAATCTTGGTTGGGTACCAACCGCATAGAAATTTTAGCATGGGCCTTACTTGCAATTACAGTTTTAGCACCTTCACCGGTATAGCCTCCCCAAATTCCGTTGACATCTAGTGTAGGTCTTATAGAGTTTCTTTCATTTGTAGTATATCCTTTTTCACCATAAACAGCTTCAATATCTAAAGCTTTTTTATACGCATCTAATGAAAATGGTGCTTTTGCCATCTCTACACGCTCTTCGGCAGATAGATTTTCAACGTTGTCATAAAATCCCGGAATAGTAATATGATTATTTTCATCATGTAAAGAAGCAATCATTTTGTTCAATATGTTGATGGGATTGGCTACAGCTCCACCATAAAGCCCTGAATGTAAATCACGATTGGGCCCGGTAACTTCAACTTCAACATAGCTCAATCCACGTAAACCTGTAGTAATTGATGGTTGCGTATTGCTAATCATACCCGTATCAGAAATTAAGATCACGTCATTGGCTAATTTATCTTGATGTTGTTTTACAAACCAAGACAAACTTTCTGAACCAACTTCCTCTTCTCCTTCAATCATAAATTTCACATTACAAGGTAGATTGTTGTTTTTTGTCATGTATTCTAATGCCTTTACATGCATATACATCTGGCCTTTATCGTCAGAAGCACCTCTGGCAAAAATTGCCCCTTCCGGATGGATATCAGTTTTTTTAATAACTGGTTCAAAAGGTGGTGAGTCCCATAAATCTATTGGGTCGGCCGGTTGTACATCATAATGACCATATACCAATACGGTAGGTAAATTGGGATCAATTATTTTTTCGCCATATACTATAGGGTAACCCGGTGTTTCACACACTTCAACTTGGTCGCAACCCGCTTTTTCTAGGGCAATTTTAACAGCTTCTGACGTATTAATAACATCTTGACTAAATGCAGAATCTGCACTTACTGAGGGCATTTTTAGTAAGGTTATCAATTCCTCAATAAATCTGTCTTTATGTTGCTCTACGTAAGTTTTTATATTGTTCATAATTATGGATTATTTCTAGTTCAAATGTAATAAAAATATAGATGAACAGTTTGCTATTTACTAAGATTAGTTATATTTGCAGCCCAATTCATTTTTTTCGGTATTGTGGTCTAAAGGTATATTATTTATAAGGTAATAGTAGACAAGCTGAAAAAGGGAATTATTTGCAGGCGTGGTGGAATTGGTAGACACGCTAGACTTAGGATCTAGTGCCGCAAGGTGTGAGAGTTCGAGTCTCTCCGCCTGTACTTAGTCAAAAAGCTTTTCTTTAATGAAAGGCTTTTTTGTTCAGGTACAACATAGGTACAACATTTTGTCTTTTTTCACTGGGTAATTTAAAATTATAGTGTTTGATACGTTTTGAGGTTGTATTCTATTAAACAAACTTTGATAGGTAATCAAGTGCCGCTTAAAAGGTTCGTTTTATAAACCTTTTGAAAATGGAAGCCTCACTTATGAATAATTGTAGAATTTAACTAAGTTCTTTGTTGTAGCTAGTTATTTTTAATATTCGTTTATTATCACTTTATCTCCATTAGCATCAGAATCAATTTCGTATGCGTAAGATTCAGTAGTCCATCTTAAATCAGTCGTGTACATTACAAAAAGTCTATTGTCATCGGTTTTGAATTCTGTCCATTCAAGTATTGATTTTTCATCAAAATCGCAAGGCCAAGACAATGATGGGTAGAAGTACGAATCTTCGTTTAGCCAATATTTCAAATGAACATCTTTTACTTTTTTAAATGCTTCATCAGATTCAATCTTGCTATCATTGTAAAACTTGTTTACCGCTAATTTTTCTTTATGAAACTCTTTAATTCGACTAACATTATTTTGACTTTCCAAAACTTGAATATGATTTTTTGGTTCAATCACTTTAATTTCCTTTCCCTCCTTAAAAATTTTAATTTCTAAAAGCGAGTAATAAATTATTGCATTATCTTGACGTTGGTTGTCAAATCCATTAGCATCAATATGAGAACTAAACAATGAGAGAAGGTTTTTAATAAAATCTGTATCGGATTTGAATTTGTTTTTCTGATATTTTTTTGGTAAAGTTTCTCTGAACAAATCTACTTTATCATTTATTTTGTCATTAATTGAAAGGTTTTTGTCAGACCATAAAAATGTTTTGTCATCAAGATTGAATGTTCCTAAAATTTTTGGTTTTACAATTACTTCGTATCCATTTTCCTCAACGGTATATTTAACTTCTCCTTTTGTTTGGTCAAACAAATACTCATTTGTCGGTTGCATATTCCAAACGATTCTTTGATACATATTTCTTAAACTCATATCAGAGTTTGCTTCTGAAAATCTAGTTTCCAAGTCGGTTTGACCTTTAGAAAAGAATGAAAACATAATTAATATTATTGTTAAGATTGATTTTTGCATTTCGTTTAATTAATGGCAACGTGTTAGTATAAGATTTTTTGCGTTGATTAAGCGACTAATTTAGTAAATACAAACCGAATAGAATCCGCGAGGATTTTCGTAAGTAAGCTTGCACTAGCAATTAATTTTATACGGCTTGGCTGTAGTTTTTATTGTTCGTTTTTTTCTATTCGTACTGTTGAAGAGGAAAAATCTTCCCATTCAATAGGATTGTTGTTTAATCTCGATAACATTGATATTTGACCAATGTGGGTAAGAATATCAGACAAAGGACCTTGCAATAATCTTTTGGAATAATTCATATCCAATTCATTTTCAGAAAGTGCTTTATCCAAGTTTTTCATTTCCAAATTAAACCTTTCAATTTCTAATTCGAAATCAAGTTTACGAGGCTCTTCCTTTTGTATTCTTTCTTCTTGAATATATATTGTAGTTGAGCTTAAGACAAAATACATATGGGTGATAATTTCTTTCGGACTTCTGCTTTCCTTTCCCAATGAATAATCACCAAAATCAGAATTTCTATATTTTATGGATTTTTGAAATCGGTAGTCAATTGTAGCTAAAGTATGTCTTAAATATTCGTTCTTCATTTTTGTGTTTTTTTTCATTTGCAATGTCTATCATTCTCGTTGATATATCAAAAGCTTGTATCTCTTTGACATTATTAGCAAATTCAACTGAATATAACCCTGTAGCACATCCAAAATCAAGAATATTATCATCGCTATTCAGGTACTTTTTACTTTTATCAATGATTAATTTGTAAGCTTTGTCTTTTGCCTGTTTATCGTAATTCTTTGATAATCTATTCCAAAATTTTTCAGATTTATTCATTGCACTTTATTTTTATTAAAAATTAAACCCAAAATGAAGTCTAGGTTCAAATAAGAAATAATTTGGCCATTTATCCTCTTCAACTTGAAAAGAATTAGGTAGATTGGTGTTTATTGGCCAATAAGTAAATGCAATAGAAGGCTCAATAAAGAATCGATTATTAAAGAAGCTAAATTGATAGCCAAACCTTAGAGTGTTAAACAACTGGAATCCACTTTGAATTTTTTTATTGTTTTCATTTAAATAGTTTTGGTGAAAGGCTGTTGAATGTACGGCAACATACCACTTCTTCCATAAAAAACGTTTGTATGCAAACCCTATTCCATATGCTTGTACTTTACCAGGGAAATTATTAATTTCATCTGTTTTCTCTGACCCATAAGGTATACCTACTGGTTCGTAATAATTCCAAGTTATTGCTTCAATTGAAATTATATCTTTTGGAGTTATTCGATAGCCGTAATTTAACTGATAATAATTTGGTGTTTCATAAGTATCAAAGTTGGCCAACATAAAAAATGAGCTTCCTAAAAAATGTTTTTTATAAGAGGTGTCAGACTTATCATATTGTGCCTGTAACTGGAAAGAACAAGCATAAAAAAGAACAATTATATATATTTTCTTTTACATATTATTAGATTAATAATGTAGATGCAAAAGTAAATGCAGTTCAATTAATTATTCGTTCACTTAAGTTAAGAAGTGAAACTTAACTCTTGTTTTTTTTAAGAATTCTTGTTCTTAATCTACTTAATGATTGAGGTTTAATGCCTAAATAACTTACCAACTGATGTTGAGGTAAACGTTGAATGAGGCCTGGTCTTTTTTGCAACATATTCAAGTATCGCTGCTCAGGAGAAGAAGTCTTAAAGCCGTCAAAATTAATTTGTTCTTTTGACAAAAGTTCTTCTGACATTATCCTACAAAGTTTTTCAAATTTTGGGAATTTCTGAAAAATTTCGGCTTCTATATCTGGATTTGATATGGTGATTATAGAATCTTCAGTAGAAAGGAGCATCATTTAAAATGATAGTAAACATAATGCTTGCTCAGTCTATGTTGATTTTTTCAGAAGCAGTTTTACTTGGAGATAAAATGGGAATTTCAAAAACCTTTTTACTTGATCTTTTACCTAACCTAGTTGTATCTGCGCCATTTACTAAATTTAAAGCAGAAACAATAAAAAATGATAATTATGATGTTCAGTTTCCTTTAGAATGGATGCATAAAGATTTACACTTGGCAACACTTACGGCTTACGAACACAATCAGCCCTTATTTTTAGCAAACTTAGCCAAGGAGCTATATACTGAAGCAACTAAAAGTGGAATGGGAAGGCTTGATTTTTCCGCAATATTTAAGTATTTAGAAAAGCCACATTCTTAACAATATAAATAAACAAAGTATTTTGTAAGAAGAGAAACTTACTGTAACAGTCACCATTTTATTGTGTCTAAGTTAGACAAACACATAAATTAAACTTAAAATGGAGAAAAGAATGTTAGAAAAAAATTTTGACGTACAAAGTATCGGAATTAATGTAAATCACAGAAAGGTATTTGAATTTGTTTCTAAACCAGAAAACTTGCCTTTGTGGACAAAAGCATTTACAAAAGCAGATAATAAATTGGCAACTATGGTTACACCCAATGGAGAGTTGAATATTGAAATGGAAACAATAGTATCCAAAGAATTAGGAACTGTTGATTGGGTTATGACAATGCCAGATGGAAGTATTGGAAAGGCATTTTCTAGAGTATCAGAAAATGGTAGTGCAACTATTTATTCATTTATTTTATTGGCACCGCCTGTGCCTTTAGAACAATTAGAGGGAGCATTATCAACCCAGAAACTATTGTTAGCAGATGAATTAGTAGATTTGAAGAATTTGCTTGAAACAAAATAAAAAATAATTTGACCAAGTACAGATCAAAATTTGTGCTTGGTCATTAAAAAATCAGGGATGAAAAGCTTGTTTGAAGATAATAATATAAAAATAGAAGATAATATCCTTATCGACCGAGCTTTGAAAGGCAATAAAACGGCTCTCGAAAATCTGATTAAAAAACATCAAAATTGGATTTACAATGTAGCTATTGCTATGGTAAGTGACCATAATGATGCTGCCGACATTACACAAGAGGTTTTAATAAAACTTACTACAAAGTTAGGAACTTTTAAAAACGAAAGTAACTTCAGAACTTGGTTGTATCGTATTGCCAAAAATCATTTCCTTAATATGAAAAGAGGAAAATATGAAACGAAACTAATAACATTTGATAAATTTGGAGAAGGACTTGATACAATACCTAATGAATCTTTATCAAATTTATCTTACGAGATAGATAATAAAACACTTGTTGAGGAAGCTAAAATAAGTTGCATGAAAGGGATGCTTTTGTGTCTCGATAGAGAACAACGTCTAATATACATAATAGGAGAATTATTTGAGTTTACCGATACTATTGCTAGTGAAATTATGGAAATTTCGAAAACAAATTTCAGGGTAAAACTGCATAGAGCTAAACAACAACTTTACAATTTTATGGATAACAAATGTGGATTGGTAAATAAGAAGAATCCATGTAGGTGTGCTAGAAAAACGGCAGGTTTTATTAAAATGGGCTATGTTGACCCAATAAACCTTCATTTTCAAAAAGAAAGAATTATATCTATTGGAAAGGTGGCAAATAAGAAAGTGAATGCTTATGACAATGAAGTGATTAGAGATTACCAACAGCTTTTTCAAAATCATCCTTTTGTACAAAGTCCAAACAGTTTGAAATCAATAAAGAAATTACTATCGTCAAAGACAATAAAGGCAACATTCAACTTTTAACAACTGACAGATGTACAAGAATGAGTTCAAGCCACATATTAAAAATAGAATCAAAAAATTGTTACAAAGTGATGTTGAATTTGTCTAAAGTATAAAGAACAAAATGAATGACAACAAAAAATTATCGGATAATGAATTAATCAGGAGCAGCCTAAAAGGGAATAAAAAACATCTTGAAGTATTGATCAAGAGGTATAACGACTTCATTTTTAACATTTCTTACAAAATGCTTTGGAATGTTGATGATGCTAAAGATGTTACTCAAGAAATTCTCATTTCATTTGTAACGAAATTAGATAGTTTTAAATTTAATAGTTCATTTAAAACTTGGCTTTATAGAATTGCGGTAAATCATATTATAAATTATAGAAAATCAAAAAATAGAAATAAAGAATTTTCATTTGAACAGTATGGGAATAACTTAGACAACACGCCTGATTTTTTATTGAAATCTAAAGAATACAATCAAGCAGACAATGAAATATTGTTTGAAGAAGTGAAACAAACTTGTATGTCTGGAATGCTAATGTGTTTAGATAATCAGTACAGAATGGTTTTCATAATTGGCGAAATCTTAGGTTTTAATGATAAAGTTGGAAGTGAAATTTTAGAAATATCACCCGAAAATTTTAGAATGATATTATCGAGAGCAAAAAAACAGCTCTACTCATTTATGAATAATAAATGTGGACTTATCAATAAAAATAACCCTTGCAGATGTTCTAAAAAAACAAAATCTTTTATAGAAGCTGGATATGTAAACCCGAAGAACCTTTTATTCTATCCAAAATATAAGACATTTATTAGAGAAGCTGCACTTGAAAAACAGGAGGAAATGGAAGAATATTTATATTCTGAATATCGTAGTTTATATAGAAAACACACTTTTTTATCAAATAAGGAATTCGCTGAAGAACTCAATAAAATATTAACCTCACAAGAAGTAAAAACACTTTTTAATTTAAACTAATTGCAAAAATAATTTATAAATGTTGTTACAGGCAATTTTGAGAATTGTCTAAAGGAATAACAAATAAAGAATATAAATTATGAAAGCAATTTTAATTAAGGAAAAAGGGAAAACAGAAAATCTCACAGTAAGTGAGTATCAAAAACCAGAACCTAAAAACGGTTTTGTGTTAATTAAAAACAAGGCCTTTGGTATAAATCGAGCGGAGATTTATATGAGAAAAGGTAAATGGGGAGAAACTCACGACATCATTGGGATTGAATTTGTTGGGATGGTAGAAAACGATTCTTCTAATACGTTTGCGAAAGGACAAAAAGTAGTTTCTTTTGTTGGTGGGTTAGCACGAGATTATGGGGGAAGTTATGCTGAATACGTATCTGTTCCTTTAGAAAACATAATTCCAATTGAAACTAACCTACCTTGGAATGAATTAGGAGCAATACCTGAAACATATGCTACTGCATGGGCTGTTTTAAATTGGGTATTGCAAGCAAAAAAAGATCAATCAATTTTAGTAAGAGGAGGAACATCAACTGTTGGTTTAGCAAGTATTATTCTTGCAAAACAAATGGGATTAACCGTTTTTGCAACAAGCCGTTCAAAAGAAAAATTTAATATTCTAAGACAATATGGTGCAGATTACACTATTTTAGATAATGGAGAAATATCGAAAAATATTAGAGAAATATCTCCTGATGGAGTGAGCAATGTAATAGAACTTATTGGCAATGTAACACTAAATGATAGTTTAGGTTGTGTTGCAGTAAATGGAAGCATCTGTATTGCAGGTTTTTTAGGCGGTTTAGTTCCTCTTAAAAACTTTATGCCATTAATGCAAATTCCAAGTAGTGTAAAGCTAACATCTTTTGGTAGTGCATTTGTTTTTGGCAACAAATATTTTCCATATTCTAAAATTCCGTTGCAAAAAATAATTTCAGATATTGAAAATAAATCAATTCCGAATATTCTTGCTAAATCTTATAATTTCAATGAAATTATTGAGGCTCATAAACTAATGGAAAGCAATACTGTAAACGGTAAAATTGTTGTTACGATTTAAAATATTTGTCGCCGATAAGATGGGTGTAATTGTTTGTTGTATTATAACTAAAAATAGCATTTTAAAACGCTCTAACCTTAAGGAAATTATTAAGATTTTGTAAGTTTTAGAAAATATTTTGTAATTAAAAAATAGTTTGTCCGACTATTTCAAAGCAATTGCTTAGATTTGTAAAATAAATTAGAAAATGTCAAGAAGAAAAGCATATATAGAAGAAGAGGTTATCGAGAAAGCAATGTATACATTTTGGAAGAATGGATACAAAGCTACTTCTGTTCGTATGCTTGAAAAAGAAATGGGGATTAATCAATTTTCTATTTATGCTAGCTTTAAGGATAAAGATGGTGTGTTTTTAAAAAGTTTACAATTCTATAAGAATAAATTGCAGCAAGAAGTTTTGAGTAAATTGATCAATTCTCAACAAGGTATAGAAAGTGTTAAAAAATATTTTTATGATTTTTTAGAATATTCAAAAGAAGAAGATGAATTTAAAGGATGTCTTTTAACAAATTCTGTTTTTGAAATTGAAGACAACGATGAAGCTGCATCAGAAATAAATGAGTTTGCAACTAAGCTTCGTAATTGTTTTAGAGATAAACTTGCTATGGATAAAAAAAAAACTAAAAAACTACTTGATAAACAAGCTAATTATTTAATTGTTGCGTTGCAGGGGCTATCAGTTGCCTCAAAAATGCTTGATAAGGAACAACTAGACGATTTTATTGAAGTAACATTTAATAACATATAAAAAAATTTAACTTAAAACTAAGCAAATGCTTAGTTAAATATTAATCACTTAAAATTAAAATTATGAACACATTAAAATCTTTGTCTTTAGAGACACAAACAATTGAAACTGCCAATCCTATTTCTAGTGAAATTATGCAAAACACTAAAAATAAAATAGGTATGATTCCGAATATGTACGGCTTAATGGCAAACAACCCGGCATTATTAGATGCCTATGGTTCAGCCTATAATACTTTTAGAGAGAATTCTGGTTTTACGCCACCAGAACAAGAAATCGTTTTCTTATCAGTGGCTTATGAAAACAACTGTGAATATTGTATGGCAGCACATAGTTTTGTAGGCGATAAAATGACCAACGTACCAACAAATGTAACAGATGCCATTCGTAGTAATACTGAAATAGGAGATCCTAAATTCAGAGCATTGAGTTTCTTTACCAGAGCAATGACCTCAAAAAGAGGGGATCCTTCTCAAGAGGATATCGATAATTTTTTAGCGGCGGGTTATACTGAGAATCATATTTTAGGTGTGATTACAGGAATAGGTGTAAAGACAATGAGTAATTATTTTAATCATGTATTTGATACGCCTGTCGATGCTGCATTTAAAGGTAGAACTTGGGTGAAGGCATAATATAACCTAAATTAAGAATAGAAGTATAAAAGCTTCTATTCTTTTTAAATTTAAACTAAGCTAATGCTTAGATAAATAAGTAATAAAATTAAATAATTATGAATTTTCAAAATGAATTATTAGCAATAAAAATGGATTAGTTTTTCAAATGCCTGAAAATTTGAGAGAGGTTTATCATTCTTTTAATCTTGATGTGGAAAGGCACAAAGGTAATTTAGATTATGAATTACCAATGCCCGCAACTAATATTCTTGATACAAATTGCAAAATAGAGTATGTTTTTGTATCTGAAGATTATACTGAATGTGCAAATCCGAAAGAAATAATAAATACACTTACTAATAAAAAATAATTAAAAGTTATAATATGAAAAACTTTAGGCAGTCCAAACCGGAACAGCACCTGTAACAAAACGGATTATCTTATCCATACTACTAATATTTTTTTCTCATAATTTATATGATTTAAGATTTGTGTAAAATATAAATATAATTTATGTTGCATATACAACATAAATTGTATATATTTGCAACATGAAGTTTGAAATTAACCAGTGCATTGCCTCCAGATTAAGAAGATTGTCGCGTATTGCTGACAGTTACTTGCGTAAACAACTAGAGGGTTTTGATATCACTGAAAATCAAATGAATATTCTCTTTATTCTTTATAAATTGGGAAGAGTTGAGCAAGGCGTAATAGGCAAAAAGCTTGTATTAGAACGATCTACAGTGAGTAGAGGAGTTAAGTTACTTGAAAAACAGGAATACGTGAAAAGGACGTCAGACTATAGACCGGATATAGAGTTGACTAGTAAGGGGAAGGTGTTGGTCGAAAAACTAATTCCGTTGTGGGAAAAATTTATGGATGAGATCTGCAGTAAAATGGGAGATAAAGGAATTGAACAAATTGAAAAATTAGAAAGTCTAATAAAGTAAAAAAATTTAATAGTAATGTTGTATATACAACATAAAATTATATTATGATAAAGACATTCGAAAAAAAGATGATAGAACAAAACGGTCAGGCTGTAAAATATATAAAAGCAGTCGGGCTTAAAGATTCTACAGGGACAATAAAGAATATTAATGAGCAAATAGCCCGTGATTTTGGTTTGGCAGGACCATTAACGCTGTCCACAGTGAGCGAAAGAGTCCATGCGGTAAGATGGGTAACGGCAAGGGAATCGTATGTTGTTGAAAGTAGTGTAAAAAGAGTGACCAAAGAAATTGTTGCTGCTAGTGTCGCTCAAGTAAATCGATGTCCTTACTGTGAAGATGCACATGGAACTTCTATCGTTAGCGCTGGAGATAAGATCACATCGAAAAAAATTGCCAATGGAACTTGGCAAACCTTAAAGGGTGAAAAGAAGAAACAAATAATAGAATGGAGTTTAAATACTAGAAACCCAAATGCTGAGATTATTAAAAATCCTCCTTTTTCGATTCATGAAGCTCCGGAAATAATAGGAACAGCCCTAGTTTTTCATTCAACCAATCGTTTGGTCAGCATCTTCTTAGAAGAGTCGCCATTACCTAATTTTTTAAGCGGTAAACTAATAAAAAAAACAGCACTTAAAATTGCTGCTAAAACATTATTTAAAAGTATGGTAGAGAAGCAATCTACTACTGGAGATGGCCTAGAATTTATCAATGATTATCCAATTCCAACATCATTAAAATGGTCTAAATCAATACCGCCGTTTTCAAAAGCTTTGGCAGCAGAGCAGGTTGTATTAAACGAAATTGAGGAAGAATTGATTCCTAAAAAATTAGCACAATTATTTATTGAAAAAGTGAATAGCTGGCAGGGAGAAGAAATGCCCATGGGTAGATCTTGGCTCAATGAGGTTATTAAACCTTTAAGTGAAAATGAAAAGCCAATAGCTCAGATAATGTTTTTAGCTGCTTTTACACCTTTTGCTGTTACGGGGAAAGATATTGAAGATTTCAGAAAAGCAAAACCTGGCGATGCAGCATTAGTAGAAGTTTGTTATTGGTCAATCCAACTACTTACAAACAGATTAAGCAAATGGCTTGTAAAACCATTTATAAATTAAAATTAAATATATATAAAATGAAAAATAAGACAACAAAACAAAGTAACCAAGGTGTAATTATTGCAATAGTATTGGCAGTATTATGGATAATCGTAACTGCAATTTTAGGAACACTTGGATACTACGAGTATAATCGTGATGTTTTTCACTTGATGATCATCATTACAGTTGTAACACCAACAATTATCTTTGGATTACTTTTCACAGCGTTTTCAAACTTTCGTAAATGGACTCAAAGCTTGAATATCGCTATGTTGACATTACCCCATGCCTGGCGTACAATAGGGTATTTGTTTTTAGTTCAATGGTTTTACGGACTTCTGCCAGCTGGATTTGCCGCTCCAGCAGGATTTGGTGACTTTATTGTTGGGATTGCCGCACCATTTGTAGCTGTTGCGGTATGGCTGCAGTGGAAGTATGCCATAAAATACGCAGTAGTCTTTCACATTTTTGGAGCTATAGATTTAATTCTCGCTATTGTTACCGGAACTTCTGCATTTGGGGTATTGCCCGAAAATCTTCATATGATTGACCCATTGACTGCATTTCCTACTGTTATTATACCAGTATCATTTGTGCCTTTACTATTGATGTCTCATTTTATGGTATTTGCTAAAGTTGTACTTGATAAGAAAAGTAAAAAGCAAGTATAAATGACACGAAATGGATTGTACTTCAGAAAAATAATAATTAATTATAATATAATAAAACTAGAATAGATGAAAACAGAAATTTTAATCACAGGAGCAACCGGAACAACAGGTAGATATACCATCAAAGGTTTAATAAGCAAAGGTTTGAAGGTTAGAGCCATGGTCAGAACCGTTGATGAAAGAAGTAAAGAGCTTGAAAAAATGGGAGCTGAAATTATTCAAGGCGATTTTTTAGACCTTATTTCGTTAAGAAAAGCCTTAAATGGTATCAAAAGAGCTTATCTATGCTATCCTTTTCAAGATAACTTACCAAAAGGAGCAGGATACTTTGCCAAAGCAGCAAAAGAAAACGGAGTTGAACTTACTGTAGTGATGTCACAAATGAATGCTCACGAAGGTTCGTTAAGTCCTGCAACCCAAAATCATTTGATAACTGAGGATATTTTAGACTGGGCAAGCATTGGTGCAGTTCACATTCGTCCGGGATTATTTGCAAGCAATTATAGAAATATGGCTGGCCCAACAGTAAAAGCAGAAGGTAAATTTTATTTTCCGAATCCTGATGCTAGATATACCATTATTCATCCTCAGGATATTAGTGATGTGATTGTTGGAATTCTAACATCAGATAATCCAGAAATACATATTGGTAAGCGTTATTTACTTGCTGGCCCTAAAATTTATACAGGACAAGAAGTTGCAGAGGAAATAGGTCAATTGGTAGGTAAAGATGTTGAACATGTACCAATTCCTGTAGAGCATTGGGTTGAATATATGAAAAATGACCCATACGTAAATGATTTTTTAGCTAAGTATTTAAAGGAATTTAGTAAAGATATTGCAAATGGAAAATTTAACGTTACTTCCGATGTAGTTAAAAATATAACTGGACACGAACCAAGAAGTTTTGCTAATTATTTGGAAGAACATATTGACGAATTTCAATAAAATCAAATGGAAAATAAAATAATAGCAGACTTTCCATTTGAATCGAAATTCGTAGATGTTTATGGCTCAAGAATGCATTATGTTGACGAGAACAATACAAACGATTCAAATCAAACCACTTTCGTTTGTATTCATGGAAATCCAACGTCAAGTTATTTATGGAGAAATATTATTCCGTATTTAAAAACTGAAGGAAGAGTAATTGCATTTGATTTAATCGGTTTTGGAAAATCTGATAAGCCAAACATAGATTATTGCGTAATCCTTTACGTAAAAAATCAAGTGTCGACACTCTTTTTTAGCCTTTTACCTCCAAAAAATTTATTTAAAAGAACGTTTATTAACCACTAATATACGGATTAGTATTAATTCCCACGCAAGTAATATCCAGTATTTTCGTGCCTTAAAACCCTCTGTCTTTTACTTGCTTCCTTTCCTTCGATATTCTACATAATTGGCATTATAATACAAGTTCAGTCGTTTATATCTGATTGGTTCTTCTCTTGTAAGTTATAATGTAAATTATGTAAAATACTTCCGCTGTACGCCTTTCTGCCAACGCTCACTTTTGAACTTCGATTGATATTTTAGTTTCTATTTGATAAGATTATGAAGAACAAGTCATTTTAAAAACCAACGGAACTCATCCGCATTTATCAACCGCTGTTCCGTTACTTTTTAAAACGGATTTTGTGTACACACGCACACATCTTGAAGTATAAATTTGTAAGCTGTAAAACGTTTTATTATTAGTGGAAAAAGAGGTTGGCGAAGCGTGGATTTTCCACTGATAATAAAATGATAGCCTAAGAGGCGATTGAACGTCAACGTTCGAGTAAGTTGCGGATTTACATTTTTAGTTTAGATGCCCATCAAAACACATCTTGCAGAGAAAATTCCGAACAGTGATTTTTAGTTTAGTGACGTCACTTAACACATCTTGCAGAACATTTTCCCAAGTATCATTTCGCGCGCTAGGTAAGTCGGCAATTTTACATAATAGCAGTTATAACGACCATTTTTAAACAGCTAAAATAATTCGGCTAAAAATTGTGCGAAGCGAACTTATAACTACTATTATGTAAACATAGCTTTGGGTAAGTTTTTATGCATTAGATTTTTGTTGGCGTAGCTCTTTGCTTTTTTCAAGCAATGTGCTACAAGTGCGTTGGCGCATAAAAACTTACATTGTAGTGGCGAGCGGAACAAAACAAAAAACAGAAGATTTTGAGTAAGCGATAAAACTGGGTTTTGTTTTGTGGGGATTTCTATTCTTTATCTTTTTTGTAACCTATTTGGGTTCGAGGCTTTTTGTCATCTTTCTTGTCAATCAATTCATCCAAGTAGTTAAATACCAGTTCAATATTCTTGCTGTGATTGGATAGCTTCTTTTTGATTTCTTCAATTTCAAGTTTTAGACCTAAATTATCGGTTAACATTTCTCTCATTTTTGAGTAAGCTCTCATTATTTGGATATTTACCATAATAGCTCTATCACTATGCAAAACACCTGATAACATTGCAACTCCTTGCTCTGTAAAAGCTTTCGGCATTTTACGAGTTCCACCCCAACTTGATATCTCAAATTGTGATTTCAAGTTGTCGAACTCTTCTTTAGTTAATTCAAACATAAAATCTTCAGGAAAACGTTTAATATTTCTTCCAACAGCTTTATTTAAATTACCTGTTGTTACATCATAGAGTTCTGCTAAATCTTTATCTAACATTACTTTTTGGTCTCTAATAATATAGATTTTATTAATTACAGATTCTTCGGTTATCGTGATTTCCTTACTCATTTTATATGCTTATTTCGTTGGTAAAAATACTATTTTTAAACTTGATATTCCAGATTGGAATATCAAGTTTAAGGTGCTCAATTTTTCCTTAAATGTTTTAGGTTGTCGCAATTTGCGACAACAAGGTTATTAACTTAATGGATGGAACGCTTTTATAATTTTCTGTAGATTTTCCAAGTCATCTTGTTTGTAAGATTCCGTTGAACAAATATGTCGATGTCCTGCCATTTCCTGTACTTCTCTAATGTTGTATTGTTTCAACCAGTTTACAATAACGCTCGCTCTAAGATGACCGTTATTTGTTACTTTTCGATTGTAGCTTTTTAACTTATTAAAAATAGGGAACAACAACACACTAAACTGTGGGGTATTTAAAGGAAAAAGACGTTCATCATAGACGTTTATATGCTTTCGTATAATTGGTAAAACTTCTTCAATATATTCTTTTAACTGTAGTATCTGCCAAGGTTTTAATTGTATTTTTCTTGGTGCATTTCTTAACGTACTCGCAACATAAATTGAGCCTCTTTGTAAATTAATATCATCAACTTTTAGACGATTAAAATTATTACTTACCAAGCCTTGATATACCAATAAGCCTACAATAACCTTATTGCGTTTGGCTGTTGCTTCAAAATAAAAATTCTCTTTTTTATGCGTATTGGTTTCATAAGAATAATATAAATCTTCAAGTTCGTCTGCATCCAATAAATTCTGTAATACTTTTTTTGTACCACCTCTGATGGTCATTCCTTCTGCAATATTTTCTGTTCGGTAACCTTGTTCGATTAAGTGGTTTAGATAATGTCGTATCGCTGTTAAATGGTTGTTGACTGTATTGGCTTGGTTGTTCGCTTTTAATGTTGCTACATATTTCAATAGTTGCTTGTAATTGATGGTTTCAGTTTCTATCTGTTTTGACGCACACCATTTTTGTAGCTTTTCAATATTGATGCTATACGCTTCTACAGTTTTTTGACTTTTACGAAGTTGCTTTAGATAGGTCTGGTAATTCTTCATATTGTTTTGATTAAATGCGTGTAAATCTGTGTTGCCTTTAAGGAACTGTGTCCTAAAAACTGTTGTATGTCTTCTAATTTCACTTCTTGTTGTAAAAGGTGTGTTGCAATAGAATGTCGCAAACAATGTGGTGTAATTCGTTTTTGTTTTAACTCCTGGTTATCCGTTAAGCTAATTAGATGTTGCAATCGTATGGCCATATCTGCACCAGCTAATCTATTGCCATAACGATTGATAAAAAAAGCTTCGTTTGTAGTTGTTGGATAGAGTGGACGAGCTTCATAACGATAATCTTCTAAAATGCGTAGATTGTAATTATTAACTGGCACATAACGTTGTTTAAAGTTCTTTGCTTTTTTTATAAATATCAGTTCTCTATCAAAAAGAACATCGTTCATATCAAGGTTCATCACTTCGCTACGTCTTAAACCACAACTATATAAGGCTACCAACATCGCTTTATCTCGTAAACGAGTTCTTAAAAACCCACTACTATAACTGGTTATTTCAAAGAGTTCTTTGATTTCTGATTGCGTTAATACTTCTTTTTTTAAAGGATCATTCTCTTCCCATCGAAGATGTATTTTAAAGGTTTTCGCCCCGTGTTTTTGCAAGTATTCTCTAAACTTTTTTAGACCGCTTTGGTGTTTGTTCAAGTATGCTTTACTTAATCCACCGCTTTTTCGCTCGTGGCAACGTTCATTTAGATGCCTGTAATAATCGGTTACATTGGTCAAGCTGATTCTATCAATACTATTAATATTGTGCTGTTCCAACCAGTAAAAAAACTCTTGTACAAAAATTGGCATATAATAAACTGTGCTTTGGCTATAGCCTAAAATGTCCAACCATTCCTTAAAATTTTGCAGTAAGGCTTTATAACTCTGGTTTTGTAATTTCAGTTTCTTCATTTTGTGTGTTATTTCGGCTTCGCTCAATACAGGCTTTGGCTCTCGACTTTTTTTACTTCGGTATGTGTTTTTTAGACTTTTGTGGCGAGTTGTTGTAACTAACTGATTTTCTTATCCTTTACCTCGCCATTTTGTTGGTGGCGACTTTGTGGCGATGTGGCGGCATCGAGTCGATGCAGACAAACATTTAATGCACTATTTATCTGTTCTTTTAGATTGGTGTATTCGTCCACGTCCACGACTTCAAAACAGTAACTTTTGGTTTTAGATTTCTTTACTCTTTGTATATAATTCTCTGCCAATAACTGCCCATTGTAACGTCTTAAAGTCGTTTCCTTTATTCGTAGATTTCTTCTGATTTCAGCATTTGTAAATGTGGTCTGGTTATTTTTTGCTAAATATGCCTTGAGGCATTCTAAATGGTTTCGTGTTGCTCCTGTAATTGTATCAGATTTTCTCAATAACACATCTGTAATTAATTCATTCGCTTCTTCTATATCTTCAATGGTAGTTTCGATATAGATTTCTCCTGTATCTTCATTTACTTTATGCTCTCGTTGGTATTGTTTGTAAAAGGTAATGACTTCTATAAATTGTAAATAATGCGAGTTGGTTCTTCTTGGTTTAAATACTGATTGTGGTAATTCTAAGTACATTGCATACGGATTGATTACTCGTATTGGTTTTAATACACCCTGAACATTTTGTAATAAATCACGCGATGCGTGCTGTTCTTCTTCATTTATTTTTCCTGCACTAATCAATCGTTGATAATTCATAATACGTTGGTCTTGCTCTGCACTCTCATCAATATATAAAAGGAAGTTTCTATTTGAGTTATCTTCATAAATGCTTTCTTGGGTGGTACAGCCTGCAACACTTACAGGACCTTCAACAGTTAGGTGTATAGTTTTGGTTGTGCCTTTGGTATCTTTATGAACTACCGTTTTAGTAATTCTCTTTTTAGATTGTAATTCTCGTAGTGGATAGAGTACAGATTCTGCTCCATCTAAATCTTCTATTAATATTAATTTGTGTTGTAATTCTGTTCTGTTGAAGTAGTAAAATGCGTTTGCCGATAATACTGTAATTTCTATTTTATCTTCTTCTGGTATTAATTCTGCAACCTTGCTTTGCAAATGAGTTTTACCAACTCCGCTACTTCCCAAGCTGATACAATGTAAAGGGTTGTTCGTTTTTCTTGATGTAAATATTAGATACATTAAAAGCCTGTTGGTTTGCTCTCCAATAACTCCAGACTTTCCAATAAGTTCGTTCGTTAATTGTAGTAAGTTCTTCTTTTTTAAAAAGTCCGTGGCGGACTGCCTTTCATTTTCTGTGAGTTCTTTAAAATGTGGCTTGTATAATTCAGCCTCTTGTTTCAATAATAAAAAGCGATAGTTCTCTAATTCGTGCGTGAGTTCCTGTAATGTTTTACGGACAATACTCGTTCCTATTTCCAAGCGTTCTGCTACTTTTCTAACAAATTTTTCTACTTGATTATCATTATATACATCTAAACTATGTCTTAAAACAATATGCACTTTGGGTTTTTGAACACTTAGTGTTATCCTTAATGTTTCTAATTTGTTGAGTTTGATGCCGCCAAGTATGTGTATTTCTAAATAGTTGGTGGTGTACTGGTAGTTGTTTGGATTGTTAGTGTTTAAAGAACTCATAATTATTATTTGACTTATATAGCAATAAAACAAAATTATATATATTTGCCTTATAAAGCAATAAATATAAATCATAATTTCTAAAAATTGATAAATAAAGCCTTTAAACGTACCTTTATTGCAGTATTAAGCAATAATATGGAGATAAGTAAGAACATTAAACGTGTAAGAGAAGCTAAAGGACTCTCTCAAAAAGAAGTCATTTCTGCTATTGGTATGGGTGCCGCCCAGTACAGCCGTATTGAAAATGGTAAAACAGACCCGTCTGTAAGTACTTTAGTTAAAATTGCAAAGGCTCTTGGGTCATCGATGGCAGAACTCTTTACCGATAAAGATGTTTTGCGTGATGTAAATTCTATTGATACTACATTAATGGAACGTGTAGCACTTATTGATAGTCTTTCTAAAGAAGAACAAAAAACGATGTTTTCTATTCTTGATGCATTTCTATCGAAGCGTAAATTAAAATCTACACTTAAAACTGTTCTCCAAGAAATGGAATAAAAAAATCGCTCCTAAGAGCGATTTAATAAAATGTTACTTTTTTAGTTTATTTAACCTTACAAGAAGAATAGATACAGCTGCGTAGACTAAAATGTTGAAAATAAATTTATCGATAAACCATCCAAAATTTTTAAAACTATTTCCACTTAACTCGAACTCATTATAAAATTTAAAAGGGAAGCCTACACTAAAACCGTTTTTAGAAGTAAAATAACTATACATAAATGATAGTAGTGAAAATACTATTAGAAGTAATAAAGTATAAATAAATATTTTTTTCATAATAAAATTAATTTGATCCAGATTTTACTTTTTTTGTTTTTCTATCTACTGTTGGATTTCCTTGTACTCCTGTCTCTGTTCTAGAATAAATAATATTACCCTCTGGGTCTTTATAAGTTATTTTTCTTGTTTGTCCATTTCCTGTTTTATAAGTTTCAATTGGTGAATCTGCTGAAAATACAGCTGTTGGATTTACTTGCCCATTATCTTCAGATACCATATATTCTTTTCTTCCAAATCCAAACCAAGTAGCTGAAAACCCTCCTTTAAATGTATAAGAGCCTCCTGCTTTACCTGTTGTTCCTGCCGAAAACTTAGTATTTTGATAATTTAAAAATCTTTCTGCAAATTCAGATCCATTACATGAATAAAAACAGGCAATGCTTTCTGATCCATCAAAATTAAAATTGATAGATTTCCATTCACTTGGAGATAACTGATTAGCATCCAGAGGTCTTCCAGTAACATTATCCAAACCATCGCTACTTGCTTCTGCAGACCCTGCTGGTCCATCTACTGCACCATGACCAAAGAAACTAGCTTCAACTGTTTTACCAAAGCCATTTTCTTCAGCATCTGCAACACTACTTTCAATCAATCCTTTTAATTTTCCTAAATCTCCTCCAAGATTTAAAAAATATACTTTATCTTCTTTTGAATTAAAACCTTTAGAATTTTCAATTTCCTTTCTTCTTGTTGAAGCTGCATCATAAGCATCATTACTGCCTCCAGTGTAAATAACAAAATACACTCTTGTTCCATCAGGATCAATAAATGATATTGGGTTATTAAGAGCATAATTAAAAGGGCTTTTAGAGTAGTAAGCTTGAGCTAGAGGATCAATATTCATCCAACGCCCTAACGCAGCATCATAATTTCTTGCTCCATAGTCATACCAATCTAAAGAACTGCCTCCAACAACTTCATCTTGTAATTCTTTACCATTATAACCATATCTATTCGCCACACTATTTCCAGTTGGTTGGGTAACATCATTATACCCCTTATGGGTCAACCCAAAGGGATAGTAGTTTTTCTCCTCAATAATTTCAGATTGAGCGATGGTACCGTTTCCGTCAGAGTCAGTATACGATAATCTGATATTTCCTAAGTGGTCTTTATATTGATATACATAATCGAACCCTCCAGAGTTATCAGGACTTACGTAGCCCTCTGGGTGATTAAAGAACTGTAAAACGTCATTTTCATATACATAATTACCTGCGTAATCCTTTACGTAAAAAATCAAGTGTCGACACTCTTTTTTAGCCTTTTACCTCCAAAAAATTTATTTAAAAGAACGTTTATTAACCACTAATATACGGATTAGTATTAATTCCCACGCAAGTAATATCCAGTATTTTCGTGCCTTAAAACCCTCTGTCTTTTACTTGCTTCCTTTCCTTCGATATTCTACATAATTGGCATTATAATACAAGTTCAGTCGTTTATATCTGATTGGTTCTTCTCTTGTAAGTTATAATGTAAATTATGTAAAATACTTCCGCTGTACGCCTTTCTGCCAACGCTCACTTTTGAACTTCGATTGATATTTTAGTTTCTATTTGATAAGATTATGAAGAACAAGTCATTTTAAAAACCAACGGAACTCATCCGCATTTATCAACCGCTGTTCCGTTACTTTTTAAAACGGATTTTGTGTACACACGCACACATCTTGAAGTATAAATTTGTAAGCTGTAAAACGTTTTATTATTAGTGGAAAAAGAGGTTGGCGAAGCGTGGATTTTCCACTGATAATAAAATGATAGCCTAAGAGGCGATTGAACGTCAACGTTCGAGTAAGTTGCGGATTTACATTTTTAGTTTAGATGCCCATCAAAACACATCTTGCAGAGAAAATTCCGAACAGTGATTTTTAGTTTAGTGACGTCACTTAACACATCTTGCAGAACATTTTCCCAAGTATCATTTCGCGCGCTAGGTAAGTCGGCAATTTTACATAATAGCAGTTATAACGACCATTTTTAAACAGCTAAAATAATTCGGCTAAAAATTGTGCGAAGCGAACTTATAACTACTATTATGTAAACATAGCTTTGGGTAAGTTTTTATGCATTAGATTTTTGTTGGCGTAGCTCTTTGCTTTTTTCAAGCAATGTGCTACAAGTGCGTTGGCGCATAAAAACTTACATTGTAGTGGCGAGCGGAACAAAACAAAAAACAGAAGATTTTGAGTAAGCGATAAAACTGGGTTTTGTTTTGTGGGGATTTCTATTCTTTATCTTTTTTGTAACCTATTTGGGTTCGAGGCTTTTTGTCATCTTTCTTGTCAATCAATTCATCCAAGTAGTTAAATACCAGTTCAATATTCTTGCTGTGATTGGATAGCTTCTTTTTGATTTCTTCAATTTCAAGTTTTAGACCTAAATTATCGGTTAACATTTCTCTCATTTTTGAGTAAGCTCTCATTATTTGGATATTTACCATAATAGCTCTATCACTATGCAAAACACCTGATAACATTGCAACTCCTTGCTCTGTAAAAGCTTTCGGCATTTTACGAGTTCCACCCCAACTTGATATCTCAAATTGTGATTTCAAGTTGTCGAACTCTTCTTTAGTTAATTCAAACATAAAATCTTCAGGAAAACGTTTAATATTTCTTCCAACAGCTTTATTTAAATTACCTGTTGTTACATCATAGAGTTCTGCTAAATCTTTATCTAACATTACTTTTTGGTCTCTAATAATATAGATTTTATTAATTACAGATTCTTCGGTTATCGTGATTTCCTTACTCATTTTATATGCTTATTTCGTTGGTAAAAATACTATTTTTAAACTTGATATTCCAGATTGGAATATCAAGTTTAAGGTGCTCAATTTTTCCTTAAATGTTTTAGGTTGTCGCAATTTGCGACAACAAGGTTATTAACTTAATGGATGGAACGCTTTTATAATTTTCTGTAGATTTTCCAAGTCATCTTGTTTGTAAGATTCCGTTGAACAAATATGTCGATGTCCTGCCATTTCCTGTACTTCTCTAATGTTGTATTGTTTCAACCAGTTTACAATAACGCTCGCTCTAAGATGACCGTTATTTGTTACTTTTCGATTGTAGCTTTTTAACTTATTAAAAATAGGGAACAACAACACACTAAACTGTGGGGTATTTAAAGGAAAAAGACGTTCATCATAGACGTTTATATGCTTTCGTATAATTGGTAAAACTTCTTCAATATATTCTTTTAACTGTAGTATCTGCCAAGGTTTTAATTGTATTTTTCTTGGTGCATTTCTTAACGTACTCGCAACATAAATTGAGCCTCTTTGTAAATTAATATCATCAACTTTTAGACGATTAAAATTATTACTTACCAAGCCTTGATATACCAATAAGCCTACAATAACCTTATTGCGTTTGGCTGTTGCTTCAAAATAAAAATTCTCTTTTTTATGCGTATTGGTTTCATAAGAATAATATAAATCTTCAAGTTCGTCTGCATCCAATAAATTCTGTAATACTTTTTTTGTACCACCTCTGATGGTCATTCCTTCTGCAATATTTTCTGTTCGGTAACCTTGTTCGATTAAGTGGTTTAGATAATGTCGTATCGCTGTTAAATGGTTGTTGACTGTATTGGCTTGGTTGTTCGCTTTTAATGTTGCTACATATTTCAATAGTTGCTTGTAATTGATGGTTTCAGTTTCTATCTGTTTTGACGCACACCATTTTTGTAGCTTTTCAATATTGATGCTATACGCTTCTACAGTTTTTTGACTTTTACGAAGTTGCTTTAGATAGGTCTGGTAATTCTTCATATTGTTTTGATTAAATGCGTGTAAATCTGTGTTGCCTTTAAGGAACTGTGTCCTAAAAACTGTTGTATGTCTTCTAATTTCACTTCTTGTTGTAAAAGGTGTGTTGCAATAGAATGTCGCAAACAATGTGGTGTAATTCGTTTTTGTTTTAACTCCTGGTTATCCGTTAAGCTAATTAGATGTTGCAATCGTATGGCCATATCTGCACCAGCTAATCTATTGCCATAACGATTGATAAAAAAAGCTTCGTTTGTAGTTGTTGGATAGAGTGGACGAGCTTCATAACGATAATCTTCTAAAATGCGTAGATTGTAATTATTAACTGGCACATAACGTTGTTTAAAGTTCTTTGCTTTTTTTATAAATATCAGTTCTCTATCAAAAAGAACATCGTTCATATCAAGGTTCATCACTTCGCTACGTCTTAAACCACAACTATATAAGGCTACCAACATCGCTTTATCTCGTAAACGAGTTCTTAAAAACCCACTACTATAACTGGTTATTTCAAAGAGTTCTTTGATTTCTGATTGCGTTAATACTTCTTTTTTTAAAGGATCATTCTCTTCCCATCGAAGATGTATTTTAAAGGTTTTCGCCCCGTGTTTTTGCAAGTATTCTCTAAACTTTTTTAGACCGCTTTGGTGTTTGTTCAAGTATGCTTTACTTAATCCACCGCTTTTTCGCTCGTGGCAACGTTCATTTAGATGCCTGTAATAATCGGTTACATTGGTCAAGCTGATTCTATCAATACTATTAATATTGTGCTGTTCCAACCAGTAAAAAAACTCTTGTACAAAAATTGGCATATAATAAACTGTGCTTTGGCTATAGCCTAAAATGTCCAACCATTCCTTAAAATTTTGCAGTAAGGCTTTATAACTCTGGTTTTGTAATTTCAGTTTCTTCATTTTGTGTGTTATTTCGGCTTCGCTCAATACAGGCTTTGGCTCTCGACTTTTTTTACTTCGGTATGTGTTTTTTAGACTTTTGTGGCGAGTTGTTGTAACTAACTGATTTTCTTATCCTTTACCTCGCCATTTTGTTGGTGGCGACTTTGTGGCGATGTGGCGGCATCGAGTCGATGCAGACAAACATTTAATGCACTATTTATCTGTTCTTTTAGATTGGTGTATTCGTCCACGTCCACGACTTCAAAACAGTAACTTTTGGTTTTAGATTTCTTTACTCTTTGTATATAATTCTCTGCCAATAACTGCCCATTGTAACGTCTTAAAGTCGTTTCCTTTATTCGTAGATTTCTTCTGATTTCAGCATTTGTAAATGTGGTCTGGTTATTTTTTGCTAAATATGCCTTGAGGCATTCTAAATGGTTTCGTGTTGCTCCTGTAATTGTATCAGATTTTCTCAATAACACATCTGTAATTAATTCATTCGCTTCTTCTATATCTTCAATGGTAGTTTCGATATAGATTTCTCCTGTATCTTCATTTACTTTATGCTCTCGTTGGTATTGTTTGTAAAAGGTAATGACTTCTATAAATTGTAAATAATGCGAGTTGGTTCTTCTTGGTTTAAATACTGATTGTGGTAATTCTAAGTACATTGCATACGGATTGATTACTCGTATTGGTTTTAATACACCCTGAACATTTTGTAATAAATCACGCGATGCGTGCTGTTCTTCTTCATTTATTTTTCCTGCACTAATCAATCGTTGATAATTCATAATACGTTGGTCTTGCTCTGCACTCTCATCAATATATAAAAGGAAGTTTCTATTTGAGTTATCTTCATAAATGCTTTCTTGGGTGGTACAGCCTGCAACACTTACAGGACCTTCAACAGTTAGGTGTATAGTTTTGGTTGTGCCTTTGGTATCTTTATGAACTACCGTTTTAGTAATTCTCTTTTTAGATTGTAATTCTCGTAGTGGATAGAGTACAGATTCTGCTCCATCTAAATCTTCTATTAATATTAATTTGTGTTGTAATTCTGTTCTGTTGAAGTAGTAAAATGCGTTTGCCGATAATACTGTAATTTCTATTTTATCTTCTTCTGGTATTAATTCTGCAACCTTGCTTTGCAAATGAGTTTTACCAACTCCGCTACTTCCCAAGCTGATACAATGTAAAGGGTTGTTCGTTTTTCTTGATGTAAATATTAGATACATTAAAAGCCTGTTGGTTTGCTCTCCAATAACTCCAGACTTTCCAATAAGTTCGTTCGTTAATTGTAGTAAGTTCTTCTTTTTTAAAAAGTCCGTGGCGGACTGCCTTTCATTTTCTGTGAGTTCTTTAAAATGTGGCTTGTATAATTCAGCCTCTTGTTTCAATAATAAAAAGCGATAGTTCTCTAATTCGTGCGTGAGTTCCTGTAATGTTTTACGGACAATACTCGTTCCTATTTCCAAGCGTTCTGCTACTTTTCTAACAAATTTTTCTACTTGATTATCATTATATACATCTAAACTATGTCTTAAAACAATATGCACTTTGGGTTTTTGAACACTTAGTGTTATCCTTAATGTTTCTAATTTGTTGAGTTTGATGCCGCCAAGTATGTGTATTTCTAAATAGTTGGTGGTGTACTGGTAGTTGTTTGGATTGTTAGTGTTTAAAGAACTCATAATTATTATTTGACTTATATAGCAATAAAACAAAATTATATATATTTGCCTTATAAAGCAATAAATATAAATCATAATTTCTAAAAATTGATAAATAAAGCCTTTAAACGTACCTTTATTGCAGTATTAAGCAATAATATGGAGATAAGTAAGAACATTAAACGTGTAAGAGAAGCTAAAGGACTCTCTCAAAAAGAAGTCATTTCTGCTATTGGTATGGGTGCCGCCCAGTACAGCCGTATTGAAAATGGTAAAACAGACCCGTCTGTAAGTACTTTAGTTAAAATTGCAAAGGCTCTTGGGTCATCGATGGCAGAACTCTTTACCGATAAAGATGTTTTGCGTGATGTAAATTCTATTGATACTACATTAATGGAACGTGTAGCACTTATTGATAGTCTTTCTAAAGAAGAACAAAAAACGATGTTTTCTATTCTTGATGCATTTCTATCGAAGCGTAAATTAAAATCTACACTTAAAACTGTTCTCCAAGAAATGGAATAAAAAAATCGCTCCTAAGAGCGATTTAATAAAATGTTACTTTTTTAGTTTATTTAACCTTACAAGAAGAATAGATACAGCTGCGTAGACTAAAATGTTGAAAATAAATTTATCGATAAACCATCCAAAATTTTTAAAACTATTTCCACTTAACTCGAACTCATTATAAAATTTAAAAGGGAAGCCTACACTAAAACCGTTTTTAGAAGTAAAATAACTATACATAAATGATAGTAGTGAAAATACTATTAGAAGTAATAAAGTATAAATAAATATTTTTTTCATAATAAAATTAATTTGATCCAGATTTTACTTTTTTTGTTTTTCTATCTACTGTTGGATTTCCTTGTACTCCTGTCTCTGTTCTAGAATAAATAATATTACCCTCTGGGTCTTTATAAGTTATTTTTCTTGTTTGTCCATTTCCTGTTTTATAAGTTTCAATTGGTGAATCTGCTGAAAATACAGCTGTTGGATTTACTTGCCCATTATCTTCAGATACCATATATTCTTTTCTTCCAAATCCAAACCAAGTAGCTGAAAACCCTCCTTTAAATGTATAAGAGCCTCCTGCTTTACCTGTTGTTCCTGCCGAAAACTTAGTATTTTGATAATTTAAAAATCTTTCTGCAAATTCAGATCCATTACATGAATAAAAACAGGCAATGCTTTCTGATCCATCAAAATTAAAATTGATAGATTTCCATTCACTTGGAGATAACTGATTAGCATCCAGAGGTCTTCCAGTAACATTATCCAAACCATCGCTACTTGCTTCTGCAGACCCTGCTGGTCCATCTACTGCACCATGACCAAAGAAACTAGCTTCAACTGTTTTACCAAAGCCATTTTCTTCAGCATCTGCAACACTACTTTCAATCAATCCTTTTAATTTTCCTAAATCTCCTCCAAGATTTAAAAAATATACTTTATCTTCTTTTGAATTAAAACCTTTAGAATTTTCAATTTCCTTTCTTCTTGTTGAAGCTGCATCATAAGCATCATTACTGCCTCCAGTGTAAATAACAAAATACACTCTTGTTCCATCAGGATCAATAAATGATATTGGGTTATTAAGAGCATAATTAAAAGGGCTTTTAGAGTAGTAAGCTTGAGCTAGAGGATCAATATTCATCCAACGCCCTAACGCAGCATCATAATTTCTTGCTCCATAGTCATACCAATCTAAAGAACTGCCTCCAACAACTTCATCTTGTAATTCTTTACCATTATAACCATATCTATTCGCCACACTATTTCCAGTTGGTTGGGTAACATCATTATACCCCTTATGGGTCAACCCAAAGGGATAGTAGTTTTTCTCCTCAATAATTTCAGATTGAGCGATGGTACCGTTTCCGTCAGAGTCAGTATACGATAATCTGATATTTCCTAAGTGGTCTTTATATTGATATACATAATCGAACCCTCCAGAGTTATCAGGACTTACGTAGCCCTCTGGGTGATTAAAGAACTGTAAAACGTCATTTTCATATACATAATTACCAGCATAGCAACACATTCCAATTATGTAGATGGCTTTATAAATAAATTAGAATTGGACAATATTGTTTTTGTAATCCATGATTGGGGTTTGGCATTGGGATTATCCTATGCCAGAAAAAATGAACATAAAATTAAAGGATTGGTCTTTATGGAAGGTATTATTAAACCAATGAAGTGGAGTGAGTTTGCTTACCAACCGGTTCGTACTATTTTTAGATTGTTCAGAACACCTATTGTTGGTAAATTCATGAATGTAAACCTAAATATGTTTGTGAAGAAAGTGTTGCTTGATTTGGGATCTGTCCGAAAAATGAGCAAAAAGGAAAAAGAATATTATAGTCAACCTTTTTTAAGAAAAAAGGATAGGCTTCCTGTCTATTTGTTCCCAAAATTTCTTCCCATTGATGGAAAACCAATTGACACCCATGAAATGGCTGGTAAAAATCATAAATGGTTGCAAACTACTAAGCTCCCAAAATTACTGTTTTGGGTAACACCGGGTATTTTAGTAAAGCCTGAAATGGTAGAAGAATTTAAAAGGGATTATCCAAATTTAACAGATAAATATTTAGGGGAGGCAACACATTTTATTCAAGAAGATTTTCCAGACGAAATTGGGAGCACTATCATGGAATGGTACCAAACTAAAAATTAAGTTTCAAAACAATGAAAAAAATAAAAGAGAAATATGGTCCATGGGCGTTAATCACAGGAGCATCTTCGGGAATAGGAGAAGAATTTGCCAAACAGTTAGGCAAATTAGGATTAAATTTGATATTAGTAGCAAGAAGAAAAGATCAGTTAGATCATATTGGCAAAACAATTGAGAATCAATATTCCGTTCGGGTAAAAACGATAGCCGTTGATTTAACACAAGAACGGTTTTTAGATGAAATTCGTAAAACAACAGATTCCCTTACTATAGGACTATTAATTAACAATGCAGGATTATGGGAAATGGGAGATTATTTAGGAATTACGTTGGAAGATGAATTGAGCATGATTGAGCTAAATATAAAAACTCCTGCCATTCTAACACATCATTTTGCAGCTAAAATGATGGAAAACAAAAAAGGAGGGATTATCAATGTAGCATCCATGTTAGGATATTTAGGAGTTCCTTACTCAACTATTTATGCCGCAACAAAAGCATTTGAACTAGTAAAAAGTGAAGGTCTATGGTATGAACTTAAAAAAGAAGGTGTTGATGTACTGTCCTTAAACCCGGGACTTACAAAAACCGAGATGATTTCGAAATATGACTTTTCACATATGCCAATGAGCCCACTACGTCCTGAAAAAGTTGTGGTTGCCGGTTTAAAAGCATTAGGCAAAAAATCACAGGTAATTCCTGGTACAATGAATAAAATTTTGGGTATACTATCAAAACATGTGATGTCTCGTGATATGAATACAAAAATGTTTGGATTGTTGATAGGAAAGACAAATAGCAAATTGAAGAAAACCATTAGCCACCTTTAATGTTATTATACTATGATTACAGATTTACCAATATACGTCTATATTACTTTTAGCATTGCCACGTTATTTTCTTTAGTGCTATTCTATTATGCAAATGATAAGGGTTTAAAATTCATTATTGCCATTGTTTTATGGGGAATATTACACAGTATTCTGGCAATGTTGGGGTTTTACGAAAACACCAAAACAGTTCCTCCAAGGTTTATCCTATTGGTTATTCCCATGGTTGCAATTGTTTTATTTTCCGTTTTTTCAAAGAAGACAAAAAATTGGTTAAGTACATTTAATTTAAAAATGCTTACCTATCTTCATGTGGTAAGAATCCCTGTTGAGTTAGTATTATATTGGTTATTTTTGGAAAAATATATACCTGAATTAATGACTTTTGAAGGACGTAATTTTGATATATTAGCAGGAATTACAGCTCCGATTGTAGCTTTATTTGCTTTCAAAAAGCATAAAACGAACAAATTGTTTTTGTGGATTTGGAATGTCTTTTCGATTATCCTTTTGATAAATATTTTGGTAATCGCTGTACTGTCAACACCAACAGTTTTACAACAATTTGCTTTTGAACAACCCAACATAGCTGTAATGAAATTCCCTTTTATCCTATTACCAGCGATAATTGTCCCAATAGTATTGATTTCTAACATGGCAGGATTTGTAATATTGAAAAGGATGAAATAACCATATAGTTTAACGATGTAAAAAATTAATGTTCGTTTTTCCGTTCTTCTTTAAAGTAAAAATTTCGAAGTTTTTTTAATATATAATGTATGGCATTCCTATTCTACTAATTAGTTGGTTTTATGTTCTGGTTGATATGAAAGAAATTAGTGGGGTCGTACTTTGTCTTAATTTGTACCAATCGCCCGTAATTGCCTTTGTAGCTCGCCTTTACTCGATCTTGCCCTTCTTTCATCATAAAATTGACATAGGCACCTCCTTCGGCATAAGGCCTCATGCCCTCATGGTATGCTTTGCACCATTGGGTCACTTTATCAGCTTCAGAAGGGTCTGGTGTAACCCCAATGATGACCTGTACCCATCTAGTATCTCTATTCGCCCAAGCCGTATCTTCTTGGGCGGTTTCATGTACTTTACCATCGATAGGATAAAAATGCGTTGTGGAGTGGAAATTAGGGACGTTGGAACCGTGTTTTATGTTCTCTCGAATACATTCATCAGTAAGTTCGTTGACGTAATGTGCTCGCCAATACCAGTGCAACCCTTCAGGGTAAAAGTCATCAAACAGTCCATTAAGTGCGGGTATTGGCATTTCGCCTACCCAATCTAGAATTGGTGGTCCAAAGTCACGAATAGGCTTGAAGACTTCTTCGGCTTTTTCCATGGGTCCGGTATAGCACCAAACGATTCCACATACCTTATGGTTATGTAGTTCTTTCGGGAACGGATCACCCGGAGGCACCATTAAAAAAGCAAAGAAACCATACAGATCATTGGAGGCATTTTTAGTGACCTCGTCATAAAATTTCATAGCTTGCTCAGCTTGCTCCATAGGCCAAAACATAGGCCCTGCATACACATTTTTAATCGGTAACAAATTAAAAGTGAACGAAGTGACCACGCCAAAATTTCCTCCGCCACCCCGCAACGCCCAGAACAGATCAGGATGTGAGATAGCGTTTGCTGTTACCAACTCGCCCGAAGCCAAGACGACTTCAGCCTCCAAAAGATTATCGATCGCAAGACCACCTTTCCGGCTCAAGTAACCCAGACCTCCGCCAAGGGTAAGCCCCGCTACACCCGTCGTACCATTTATACCTACGGGCAATGCCAAACCATGTTCATGAGTAGCCTTGTCCACATCACGTAATGTATTACCCGGTTGCACTTTGGCGGTTTTTTTCTCAGGATTCACTTTGATATCCTTCATTTGAGACAAATCGATGACCAGTCCGTCTTCTACCAAAGCTAATCCACCACCGTTATGGCCTCCGCTCCGTATGGAAACTTCCAAACCATTTTCCCTTCCAAATTTCACGGTCGCAATTACATCATCCGCATCTTTGCATTTAAAAATAATTGCGGGATGTTTATCGATCATAGCATTGTAAATAGTTCTTGCCTCATCGTAGTTTTTATCATTGGGCAGAATAATTTCGCCTTTTGCTCGTTGTTTTAATTCCTCTATTTTAGTTTTCATATTCATTGAGATTTTAGTTTTTCCATAAAATTTTATAATTAATTTTTATGAAGTTACAATTTAATGACTAAATACTTTATTCCCATTTGATGTAAGAACATGCTGTATGTGTAGCTCATTAGGTTTATTTATTTGCAAGATAATTGTTGGCACTTTTTAATTTCCTTATTGTATCAAAGGTGAATGATGCTCGTGAACCAATTTCCAACCATTCTCTGTTTTTACAAATAGTAAAGTAATTTGGTCATTAACTACCACAAGGTCTTCTCCGAATTTAAAATGAAAATCAGAATGAAAGGTTACATTTGCAACATCTCCATAAACTGCAATCTTTAAGTCGTTTGAATCGAATTTTACCACTTCGGTTACAGAGCTAAAAATATTTCGTTCGTATGTTTCATTTGCTTCTCCACCATTGCGTAGTTCTCCATTTTTGAATTCTGTAAACTTTGGACTGTAGGCGTGTAAAGAAATAAGTCTATCAATATCTCCTTCTTTAATACTTTGAACAATTGCGTCATAGGTTTCCATTACTTCCTTTTTTACTTCAGGAAACTCATCATTGATTAAATCAATTTTCACTTCTGCAACTTCAACTTTTTCTTCTTTTTGTTTGCATCCTGTAATTACAATTCCGAGAATCATAATCAATACAAATGTCATTTTAGTTTTCATAATTATATATTTAATTGGTTAATAACTATTTAACGTGAGTTCGACATAAAAAAGTGTTAAAACACAAAGAAAAAAGCAGAAAATTTAGTATATTTAAGCAATTGAAATTCAAATATTTAACTAAATTATCTGCTTATGATTTCTGACACTAAAATTA
>Ga0209633_10000324_pt1 | contig 56665 bp, 41 predicted proteins | sample Cruoilmetagenom1_FD_187290 | JGI IMG/M metagenome (GOLD analysis project Ga0209633, IMG submission 187290) | Oil polluted marine microbial communities from Coal Oil Point, Santa Barbara, California, USA - Sample 1 (SPAdes) (version 2) | ecosystem: Environmental > Aquatic > Marine > Oil seeps ... | reverse complement strand
CCCCATCCCGGCCATCCATCTTCGTTTACCTCAACCGGTTCGTCGGTTATTGGGTAAGTAGCCGGCCATCCATACCTTCCATCGGCATTGCTGGGATCAGGCCATGATGCGAGATCAGTACTAATTGCCGCTTCACCTGCTTGACCAACAAAATCATAAACACCTGTTATTCCTGCATCATTTAAATATGGACCAGGGCCATATGTTGTCCAATGATAACTTTGCCAGTTATCTTTATATTCTTGAAGTGTAGTAGCATAGTACCACTGCTCATCCGGATTAACTCCACCAGGATCCAGACTAGTACCGCCCAGATGGAATCCGACAGATGTCCCGTATTCATGACCACTTCCAATCGGCCATTCGAAAGCGGGATGATAACCAACCCCATAATCATACTGCCCTTCTGAGATTGAACCATAATTGCTGAATTTGGCACCAATTTTATTAATATTAAAGGTATTCCGCCTAACAGCATTTTCCTGAGCAATCAATTCAGGAATAATCATCAGGAAAACGGCTATTAAAAATACCGGCCATATTTTCCTATTACTGTAATATGTTTTCATAAACTTTCTCCTTCAAATCTTTATTTATACGCTCTTTAGTAACATTATAAATTTGATTATTCTAAAAACTCAGTGCCGCGCCAAAATAAATCTGTCTTCCAGGACCATAATTGCTTGGATCATTATATCTAGAAAGATTGAGTGGAGTATTTGGAACGTTTAACGGTAGATCTGCTCTACCACTAGTAGAATAGACTGAATAAATATTTTCTCTATCAAACAGATTTATAATATTTACATACACCTGCGGTTGAAAACCGAATACTTCAAATTTTTTGGATAATCTAAAATCAAATAGCGCAAAGTAAGGAGCTCTTTCAGTGTTAGGAACAGCTCCGGAAATTGTATATGGTAATCCACTGCTATAATGACCAGCAAGGGTAATATCCCATTTGCTCGGGAGTCCAACATAAAGATCAAAATTTAATGAATGGGGTTTATCCCAATCGGATGTATATGTTTTATATGTTGGATTATCAATTTGTAACTTTGTCCATGGAGTTGAACTGGTAATTTGTGAATTTGTAAACGTATAATTCAAAGTTAAACCGAAATAATTACCAAATCTTTTATCTATTGAAAATTCTACACCTTTTGAATTTCCATAATCAAAATTATCCGCAACTGTTAATCCATTACCATTATTACCTTCCTCTAAAAATCTCTGTCCAACAAGATTACTCATATCCCGGTAAAATGCAGTAACATCTAAGGAAACATCATCCGATAATTTTATTTGAACACCGGCCTCATATGCAACTGTTTTTTCCGGTTCCATATCCGTATTTGCTTGGAAAAAATGCCATTCTTCAGTTATCGGACGGTAATATTTCCCTTGCCTGTCGGGGTAATTATCCCACTGAGAATCATTTGGATCTGTCAAATAACGGTGTCCTTGATAAAGTAAATTATAACCCGGCATTTGATAAAAGTGACCATAAGCAAAATGAAATGCTGCAACATCGGATACCGGGTAAGATATCCCAAGTCTTGGTGAAACTGATGTCTTTGCTTCAGGATCTTCCAGTTTTAAATCATTAAGGTTTACCATATCGGTTAGGTATGGAGCTTTTACATCCCAATAATCAAATCTTACTCCAAGATTAATGATAAGGCCGAGTGAAGTAAATTCCATTTTATCTTGAACATAAGCTGCTATTTCAATAGGATCGTAATCGTAGTTTTGATAATAATCATATGGAACACCGCCAGGATTAAGATCTTTTAATTTGACATTAACCCCTCTAAAATGTCCACCAATTTTTACTAAGTTTCCTTTATCAACCTGACTAACAAGAACTGCTCTTATAGTGCTCGTAGAGGATTCTTCAGTTTGATGCTGCCAGTTCTCACCGGAATAAGAAAACTGATTAGGATCTGACCGCTCCGTATTCACATCGTATTTTTCCAGGTCATGAAAGGAACCTAAAAAGCGATCCCGGCTTTGGTTTCCAAAGCCTAAAATATAATATGTATTGGAATTTAAGGTATGAGTCCAATTTAGATTTATGAATAGATCTTCGGATTCATGATGAGGCATTCCATCTTTATAGTATTTAAATCCGTGATCGTAATAATCTCTTTTGAATTCCGAATAACCTGCAAAAGCTGTTACTTTAATTGTGGGAATCGGCAGCCATTTTAATTTAGCAGATGTATTCAGATAATCATATTGATCCATGGAAAACTCTTCACCACCACCAGCCGGTAATTTTGTTACAGGGTCTATGTCCAGTCCTTTAGAGTCGGACCAATTTGGGTAATTGGTACCATATAAATATCCATCACCTACTTTTCGTTCCCCATATACCATAAAAGTCATATCACTTACTACAGGTACAGGACCCCCTAAGCTGAAAACCCCCTGAACGGTTTTTTCATCATATTCTTCAACACCGAATCTATCCGTATAGAGGTTAATTTTACCGTGATAATCTTGATTGGAACCGTCTTTAGTAACAACATTAACAATAGCCGACATAGCATTTCCATACTCAGCATTAAATGTACCGGCCAAAGTGCTAAACTCGTCAATAAAATCTCCGGATGAATTTTGTATAAATTCCGACCCGCCCCATACAGGATCAGTAATGACCATTCCATCTAAAGTAAATTGTGTTTCATTTTCTCTTCCTCCCCTAACGTGTAATCCATCGGAAGGAGTATTAAAATAAAAATTTCCTGTTTTGCCTAACTGATTGTTTGAAATAATTACACCACGCTGCTGTTTTAACATAGTCTGAACATTTTGGTGTGTCATTAACTCAATCTGCTTAGCACCAACCTCAACAATACTAGCTGTAAGATCTTTTCTTATAACAGGTTTTTCTGCAACCACAACAACTTCTTCAGTTGATATATCTCCTCTCTCAAGTTCAATCTCAAGACTGGTAGTTCTATCCGAGTTGACAATTACGTTAGTAATAGTTTTAGGATTATACCCAATTATTGATGCTTTCAATTGGTAAGTTCCCGGAGGAACATTGATGATATAATAGTCGCCTTCAAAATCAGAGGCAGCCCCCATTCTCGTTTGTAAAATTAAAATATTAGCTCCTATAAGAGGTTCACCGGTTTCCGCATCTATTACCTTACCCGCAATTTTTCCTGAGGTACCTGCTAGCACCGCACTTTGCAATAAGAAGATAGATAGAAGAGATATCAACAGTATATGCGGTTGAAATCTTTTCCATTTTTCCTTCATTGTATCCTCCTGATGTTAATTAGTTAATAAGTAAAAAAATTTGTGATCTTTGCTATTAAGTTGTTATTAGAATGTTGAGCTTTTAAGATTTCATCCTGAATAACCAAACTTTTCTTTAGCAATTTCGATTATTTGTTTATAGTTTATAAATGCGGCTGTTCCCCCAGCCCTTGTAGTATTTATTGCCCCAATTAAATTTCCAAATATTTGGCACTCGCTTAAATCCGCTCCTTGGATAAATTTGAAAATAAATCCGGAATTAAAACTATCACCTGCTCCAATTGCATCAACTACATTTTCATTTAAATACGCAGGCAATTTATTTTGATTCCCTTCACTACAACAAATTGATCCCTTATTTCCCATTTTAATAACAATAGTATTCCCACTATCCGATACTTTATCAACTGCATCCTGTAATTCATTTTCTTTAGTTAAGCACAATAATTCTTGTTTATTTGGCAGAAATACATCAACGTATGGCAATAACTTTTGTAAATCCACATCCCATTCTTCTGCCGGATCCCATTGCACATCCAGTGATGTAGTTAATTCTGCTTCCTTGGCCAGTTTAAAAATTTCATAAACATTCTTTTGTAGCTCGGGCTGCAGAAATATGGAAGAAATATGAATATGTTTTCCCTCTTGAATTTTTTCAACAGTGATGTCACTTAATGTTAAATGCTCCATCGCACCGGGATGTGTAATATTTGCTCTTTCTTCTCCATAATTCAGAACAACCGTTGCCCCTGTTTTCAATTTTTCATCCCGGATAATCAAATCAGTATTTACACCTTTATTTTTTAGACTATCCATTACTAAATCACCAAAACTATCTGTCCCGATTTTCCCTAAAAATGAAACCTTTGCCCCCAATGAACTTAGGTTACTTGCAAATATTGCAGATGAACTTCCCAGAACTAAATCCATTCGAGAAGCAAGTATCTCTTTCCCAATTTCCGGTAAGGATTCAATTTGATTCAAAATTAAATCAACATTTAATTCACCAATGACAATAACGTCATATTTCTTTTTTATATTATTTACCATTTCCCAGCTTCCTCTTTTGACGGTTCGTCTTCCTCAATTGCAAGTAAAAAGATTGCAATAACTGCTAGAACAATTCCACTAACTATTACAATGTGCGGAATAACTTGATATAGAATTAATGAAATGGCAACTGTAATGATTGGTGCAACTGCATTAACCAACGGACTAACAACAATTGCTTTTCCGTATCTAAATGCATAAACCAGCATTAACGCACCTATCGAATTTAATAATTGAATAGCTGCTGTTAAATATGGCCCACTTAATCCCCAGTTAATAGTTTGATTAAAATCAGTCATAAATAATGCAAACGGTATTAACATAATTCCCGTAATGGTCATATAAAAAAAGATGCTTTCAGCTTTCATTGTTTCGTTGGCAAATTTCATTACAAAACCTTGTATACCCCAGGCAAGAAAAACAAGAAGAGAAAGAATAATCCAAAGACTACCACTTGAATTGCTTCCTTCACCTGAAGAATATGAGAGTAACGGAATTGCAAGTAACGCTAGGATAATACCTGCCCAAGCACGCCTACCTGCACGCTCTTTCAAAAACACAAGTGATAATAGTATTGTTATTACCGGAGATAATGAGATGAACGGGAATACTAAATATGCAGGACCTGTTCGCAGTGCTTGGAATAAAATGACTTGTCCACCGGCACCGGTGAAACCAATTATTAATCCCAGCCAAATCGATTTTTTGTCTTTTTCAATTTTCCAATTAACTTTTTTCAGAACAATTACGGCAGGAAGAATCATTGTTAATGCCCAAACAGCATATCCAAGTGTTGCGGGAAAACCACCTTTTTCCGGAATTTCAATTAGCGCTCCCCATAACCCCCAGGTTAGTGTTGTTACTATTGCGTATGATAACCAATGTTTACTTTTCAATATTTCCTCCGCATGCCGAATTGTATATTTTTAGAACTTCAGATATTTTACTAATTATAAAACTTTCAGGATTATTTTCAATTTTGTTTTCCATGATTTGATGATATTGATTTGGCAGGTATTGGCTAATTAAAGTATTTGGAATAACAATTCCGTTTAGATTGTCCATCATTTTATCTAAATGAGCAGTTGCTTTTTTATGAGTCCAATAATACCTGATTCTATCACTGTAACTATAAGTTCTGGATAATTTAATTTCCTGTTCCGTTCCATGGTAATGTTTTTCCCAATACCTTGGATTTTCAATCATTATTTTATCAATCTCAGCTTTTAAGTTAGAAGACTTTTCAGAATCCACCAGTTCATTTTCAATAGAGGCTAAAGCAAAGATAGCTTCCCGTGCTGCAAAGGTTAACCAAGGACCAACTTTCAAAATTCCGAAATGATCTTGAACCATTTCAGTTAATGCAATTTCCGTTTGATAGTCAGTTGAGTGGGCTTCTAACATTAAATTAGGATATTCTTCTATTTTGCTTTTTATTTCCGAAGCAATTTCCCTATTATATTTAATTACTTGAGTATCTGAAAACTCAACACCAGGTTGAACAACAACTGCGATTACTCTTTCCCAAGCATCTTCCAAACCTCTTTCATAAAATGTTTTTTTCGATAATTCGATTGTCTCAACTAAATCTTCCGGAGTTGTAACAGCAATACTTTCTTCTTCTTGCGCCCCACCCGGTATAGGAACTTCCGTACCAATTACATAGAACGGTTTTTCCGAATTATTTTCTAAATCTGCATATGTTTCTTCCGCTACTTTGCAGATACAGGCTGCACGCTCAGTTATTACGGACGGAGCCAGTGGTTTTGATTTATCATCATTGCTGAGAGAAAAACTTGTATCGAGATGAATTTTTCTGAACCCTGCAGTAACGTAGGATTTAATTTGATCTTCTGCCTTAAGCATTGCAGATTCTGCCAGCTCATTTTGCCAAACATTCGGTCCCAGATGATCACCACCAAAAATTATATTTTCACCAGGGTAATTAACTTCATGGGCTATTTCTTTTACATACCCGATAAAATTGCTTGGCGTCATCCCGGTATAACCACCAAACTGATCAACCTGATTTGACGTAGCTTCAATCAATAATTTATTATTATTTTCTTTTTCGAATAACATTGCTGCTTTTAACACATATCTATTCGCGGAACATATGGATACGATTCCCCCATACCCATTTTTATTTTGCTTTATATTTAATTCTTCAAACTTCATTTATTTCTTAACACCTTTTCAACCACCGTAAGAATAAAGATTCACACCTTGAACAACCCGGCTTATACTTCCATTTTCTGAAGGAGAGTCCGGTTTGAGTCCGAAGTTTAGTGATTTATAATAACCTAATATTTGAGCAGGTAATGTTGATACAATAGTTAAAAAGCACTCTTCTAAAACATTGTCACATTCAGAAAGGATAATCTTACTATCCGAGTTTACATCAATTAAGTTCTTTTCCAGGACAGCTAAAGTATGTAAGGCATTTTTTTCAGTGTGTACGGATAGGGCTAAATCCTTTTCATATTTTTGAACATACGGATCATTAGAAAAAAGATATACCACCAATGTTTTATCATCAATAACCACTTTAGGACCATGCCTGAAACCAAGAAAACTATCGTGCTTGCAAATCACTTTGCCGTTAGTAAGCTCCTGAAGTTTTAAATGGGATTCTCTTGCAATTCCTTCAAACGAACCTGAACCCAAAAACACAGCACGGTTAAAATTCATTTCGGCGATCGTTTTTAAAACGGGCAAATAATTTGCCAGAATATTTTTAGCATAACTGACTAATAACTCAACTTGTACTTTTAATTTTTGTAACTCCCCAATTCTCGATATTAATATTCCACTTAGCAGCATTGATGTAAAACTGCTTGTCATAGCAAGACTTTTATCATTTGTTTCTTCCGGCAAAACAAAAAGGCACCCATTTTTTTGGGATATTGATTTTGCTAATTGCCCATTTGTATCACACGTAATAACAAGATGAGAGATATCTTCACAAACTTCATCGGCTAATTCTACTGCCTTTATACTTTCCGGGCTATTACCTGAACGGGCAAAAGAAATTAAAAGTGTCGGTCTTTCCTTCTGAAAATATTGCCTGGGATGCGTAACTAATGTTGTTGTTGGAATTGCCCTGCAATTAAAACCGGTATGAGTTTGGAAAACCGATTCAAGCACATGACCAATAAATGCTGATGTGCCGGCTCCCGTTAATACTATTTGGAGATTATCTTTTTTGAATACATTACTTAAATATTTTTGCAGATGAGAAGAATTTTCAGCTATTAACTCCCAGGTCTTTAACCATAATTTTGGTTGACCATAAATTTCATTTGCGGTGTGAATGGCACCCTTTTGATCCAAATCATTTTGAGAAAGCCCAAATATTAGATTATTCATAAAATGTCCATTTGATTTGTATTTACTATTTTCAAGATAGTAAATTTACGTTTTGCTGTCAAGCACTTTTGTTTCCCTTTTTATATTTTGTTTATTTTATCAATTCGAAAGGTTATGAAAGTTAATTTATCGATTCGTTATTAAAATTGTTGTTTTCAAAGAAAATAGTGCTCAAGACTTGACACTGATACAATTGTTAGATAAATTTTACAAAGATGAAAATATAAATTAGTAAGGATATGAAAGAGTAATGAAAAATAATAATAATTCTAACCTTATAGATGTAACTTCCGACCGCAGAGCAAAAATTATTGATGAAATTGAGCAAAAAGGGGTTGTTAAGGTAAAAGATTTAAGCAACCTGTTTGGGGTAAGCGAAGTTACCATAAGAAACGACCTGGTGCAGCTGGAAAAAAAGAATATATTGGTTAGAGCACATGGCGGTGCAATGAAGTTTCAACGTGTAGGGGTTGATTTTGAATTGGATGTAAAATCGAAGAAACATCTAATTGAGAAACAAAAAATCGGTAAGAAAGCAGCCGATTTAATTAAAGACGGCGACACTATTATCCTGGACTCCGGGACAACAACTTTACAGATTGCAAAATATGTATCCCATATCAACGATTTAACCGTAATTACTAATTCCCTTAACATAGCCGGGCAGCTGGTTGATAATAGAAATGTAAAAGTAATTGTGCCCGGGGGAAATCTCAGAAGAAAATCTCTGTCACTTATCGGTTCAATTGCCGAGAATAGTATTAAAAATTATTATTGTGATAAAGTTTTTCTTGGTGTAGATGGAATTGACACTAATTATGGAATTTCAACTCCAAATTCCGAAGAGGCTCATCTTAATAATATTATGATAAATATTTCCAGAGAAGTTATTGTAGTAACGGATTCAAGCAAATTTTTAAGAAAGAGTTTTGCATTTATTGCCCCCCTATCAAAAATCAATACCATTATTACCGATTCAAAAATACCTAACGATGAAAAGTTATTTTTAGAAAAAAGTAAAATTAATCTATTTATCGTGTAAAGATTTATTTACAACGCTAATTATCTTATGGTTAGATTCTGAACGTTTGGGACGATAAGAAAAATCTTTTCAAACGCCAAAATGGAATCTATCAAAAGACTTGACAACTCATCTCTAATTATTAAAACGTGCTGTACATAAACACAAAACAAAACTATTGAATTTTTAAATATTATTATTTAGGTTTATATCATACTCGCGACAAATAATTAATAATTAGAAAATAGTACAATTTTGATTATTTGAAAACCTCATTGCAAAATACAACTTCTGAAGCAACAACCAAACCTATGTTATCCGAGAAATTTAGATTCACTTTAAGAATAAATCGAATTAGTGGAAAGAAAACTATAATCTATACTAATGTGCTAAAAAAACGCTTCGGGAGTTAAAAAACCTCTCGATTAGCACGGATAAAACCGAGAAATTTAGGCTCGATAAGAACATTTAACAAAATATGTGAAAAGTTGAATTATAAGCCAAAAAGATAATAAATCACGTAAAAATATTAAATATGAGAATGATTAATTGCGGAAATAATTTCGGTACAACGTACATTTGAAAAATGTTCTTATCGCAATTAAGCATTCTGTATAAGTATAGTTATACACCAGGTAAATATGAGTGTATTTGAAAATGGGTTTTTAGATTCTGAGGCTAATGAAAAAAGAGATTTCATTATAAAATCCTATAATGATATTTATTCATTTTATTCTAAAATCAATGAAGATGCACATTCAATGTTTAGAAATAGTTATTCACTCGTTAATGACTCGGCTGAAAGGTTTACTATGGTTTGTCTATTCATGCGTTCGTTAACTTTGTCTCAGTCTATTTACTTTATTTCACAAAGAGGAATGCTTGCTGAATCTAGAATATTATTGCGTTCATTAATTGAAACGATATTTAGTCTTGTTGCTTCTTCTGTGGATGATTCTATTTTGAAAGTACTTGAACTTAAAGATGAGAAACAAAAATTAAAATTTGTAAATCGTATTATTAATTCGAAGCATACAATCAAAAATATTCCCGGGGATACTGAATTAAACAAAATAAAAGAAGAAATAATAAGTAGAATTAATAATATTCCAATTCAAAGTAAAACGACTGAGGATATTTCGAGAATTGCAAATATGCATGATTACTATTTAACTGTCTATAGTCATTTATGCAATTCTGTTCACACAAACCTTATTGATTTTGAATCAAATTTAGTTCAATCTGAAAATAAATTAATTGGCCTTAGTTATGGGCCTACTGATGATTATTTGATGAAAAATATAATTACTATGATTGACTTAGTTCTCAGAGCAATGAAATCAATAAATAAATATTTCAGCTTGAATGAGGATAATTTAATAGAGGCACAATTTAGAAAATTAAAAACTTATAAATAGGTGTATAACTTGCCGTTATACACTGTAAAAGAAAATATTTTAACAAAGTGAGTATATTAAAATGGAACTATTTGATGAATTAGGAACGGCTTGGTATTATTGGTGGTCTAAACGCTTAGCTGAGGATTATCTGCTTTGGGGTAATCCAATTAGGTGGTGGGCAAGGGCCTCAATATATACACAGTTTATAAGTGTTTTCGCAATTATTGTTCAAATAATCGGTCCAGAAAGAATTCGAAATTACGGAAATTCTCTAAAAGAAAGACATCAAAATGTAAAGATACTAGAGCATATTAAATGGATTCTAAATTGGCCGATCGAATTTTATCATAAACTAAAAACCAAAAAGGAAAATCCTTCTCTATCCATTGAGCAAAATAAATACACTGCTTTTTCTTTAAGAGTCTATGCGATACTTATAACATTTACTGCAATGATTGCCGTAATTCCAGATCCATCAGATGTGGTTATGTACCCTATTATTTTATTAATCTTGGCATTTAGTGCGATTTTATTATTATTGACTATAATTGTTACAGGTTTAAGATATTCTATTTATTTAATATTTCTTGCTCCTTTTGCATCAATATTAGAGGGGAAAAAATTATCTAAATTAATTCGAATATTAACTTTGCTTGCTCTATTATTTAGCATGCATTTTTCCTTATTATCGAATTAACATTAATTAAATATATCCTATAGACTTTAATTAGTGTATAACCAGCTTTTCCACCCGACCGCTTTCCGCGCTTGGGCGTTGGAGCAGTAAGTATGTTTTCGTTGTTCGTTTTAGTTTATAAATTAAAGTAGTTCAATAATTATAAATTAGGCGCCGTGTTTGCAGACAAAAATAAACACGGCTTAACATTATAAAGTTGGCGTTGCTAATGCGTCATGTCATTATGGGCGGACGGGTGAAAAGCGACGCCGTTATAAGCTCATTGAAGATGTATAAATGTCTTGATAAGAGCAGAAATCCAGATGTTGATTTATTTTGAAATGTATCATTTATATAAATAAAAATATGAACAATTGTACTTATTCTGCCAATTTGGACGGATAAACACAAAGCATCGTATGAAAAATTCGGATTTGAAAATATTATGGGGAAAGGCTGCTGGTCGATGTGCAATATGTAAGCAGAATTTGATACTATTTACTAAAGATATTGTAGTTGGTGAGATGGCACATATTATAGCAAATTCGCCAAAAGGACCACGTGGCAAAATGACAAAGGGCAATGATACATATGATAATTTGGTTTTACTTTGTCCCACTCATCATACAGAGATTGACAAAAATTCGATAGATTGGGATGAATCAAGACTCAAAGATTTTAAAACTAAACATGAAAGATGGGTAGTCGATAAATTGGACTCTGGTGAAATAGGAAACATTCCTTTTGAAGCAATTATTAATTTCAATAATGAACTAATAAGGAGGGAGTATCTTCACAATCTTTTATGGATGAATTGGGGGAATGCAAGATTCCTGAATGCTATGCGCAAGGAGGAGGACTATTCTTGGTTAAGACATCATGCTGATAAAGAATTTCGGCACAAATTTCCTGAATATTTAGATGAATTGTTTTTTGAAAAAGATTCAAAACCTCCTTTTGGTTTTTCAAGCCTTAATGCATTAGTAGTATTTCCTGAGAATTTTGAAGAATGTCAAATACATTTAGAACAAAAAATTCCAAAACCAAAAGTGCCTTTATTGTTGCATGAATTTAAACCTATTATCAAAGGTGAAAAATACAATTTCATTGCCCAAGAAATTACGGAATTACCCCAATTACCTTTAAAAAGTGGCTATATAGCACAAATAGATGAAATGAATTTACTTCCAACTGCTATTAGTGAAGAGCCTTGTGCGGAATTCTTCGGAGCTTTTTACTGGGTAAAACCATTTGGACTAAGGACTTTTGTTACTGAAATTGGTGTTATTGACCCCCTGGAATGTTTATATGGGAAAGCACTTTGGTGGTCGCCAAAGGATGCTAGGTCTTTCATCGGTGTTAGAGCGGTTAGAGACCATGATGATGAAATGAAAAAACAGTTTGAGGAGAGTAAGAAGAATATATACTCCGATATGATGCTAAAGTATACTGAAATGTTGTGAGATGTAATAAACAAAATGATAATTAAAACGCTTATAACCTCTTAAATAAGTAAAAAGTCAAGAGGATAAAGGGATTTATCCCAATATCGATTGATAAAAAGTTCTTTGAAAAATTGTAAATAACAGCAAATACATTAAGCCAAAATATCTAATTAGGTTTACCAGTATGGCAACCAAACCTCTTATGGGACTTATCCCGAAATAAATAACGAGATTGTGCTTGCAAATAAGAGCACTATTCCAGATATTTAATAGGCTAACGAGTTATTTCCCAATCCAGCCGAACGATTCAGCCGACCAAAGTGAACCAGTTATGTGCAGGGGTTTATAACTCGTGGCCACTGTAAAGCTTTAGTATGTTCTAACTCTCTATTCTTAAATTTATTGTTAAAATTTTCTTTCCTTTTGAGTACATAGTAGACTACTTTGGCAATTTCTTTAGCAACAATGGTTCTGGCTATTTGTTTATTCTTCTTTCTGAGTTGAGAGTTATAATATTTTTTAATTACCGGATAATGTTGAATAGCATGGACAGCAGCATCAGAGAAAACAACTTTAAGATATTTGTTCCCATCTTTAGAAGATCGTTGTTTATGTTTCCCGGCAGAATTCCTAGCAGAAGGAGTTAGTCGACAGTAAGAATAGAAGTTTTTAATATCTGGGAATCGGTTAATATCGTCAACCTCCAAAACAATGTTAAAAGCATTCGTTTTGCCAATACCGGGAATCCAGAGAAGTCGTTGCACATCATCGTTGGGTATTAGATCTGGGTAAAGTTGTTTTTCTAAATCTAGTATTTGTTCTTTAAGTAATGCTTCAAGTTGAGCTAGTTGATTATATTGATATTTGGCAATGCCGGATAACTCTGAAGGATTATAAAAGTTGTATTTAGCTAAAAGTAAGTGCATAGAGTTAGTAACAGATGTATGTCGTTGAACAATCTTAAGCCTAGCACGAAGCGCATCTCGCAGAACTCTTTTGTCATTGGATATTTTATAGGCTTGTGGAATGTAATCCATACGAAGTAATTGGGCAAGAATGTGAGAATCTACTTTATCGGTTTTAACTTTTGCGTAGGCAATAGCTTTAACATACTTGGCATGAGCAAGAGTGAGAGGAATGTTCAGTGAAGAAAGCAGATCATTAAGCCAGTACCAAGTCATAGTAGATTCAACAGTGGTTTTGTGATTGCCTTTAATGGAACTGAAATATTGAACAAAGTTATGATCAACATTTTTAATGTTTTGTTGTTTTACAATTTTACCGGAAGAATTGACAGTAGTTAAGTAAGAAGTAAACTTGTGAAGATCGATGCCGGTATAATACATTTGATACCTCCAATTATGGTTAATGTTATTACTAACATAAGTTGATTTTTACTTATTGGAAATATCAAGCTGCTCAACCCGACCATCGATGTCAGTAAGCAGAAATTGTAAATATTGAGTTTAGTGTTTTAGAATTAAATTGTAGTTAATCGGGGTCAAAATATGATTGTAAACTGGCAAACAGCAGTTGTAGAAAAAGTTAACTACTGTTTGCATAAATCTTGGTGTTAACGATAAACTAGTCAGTGTTGTTTTGGGTGGCGGGTTAGCAGCCACACCGTTAGCAAGTTTAATAAAAAGATGAAATATGAAAGATGAAATTAAAGCTGAATTCGTAGAGTTATACTTTAGGGCTTTTAAAAAAGCTGTATCGTATATTGCCATTTCTAAAAAGACTAATGAATATATAAGCCAACATTATAAATTTCCCAAAACAGATTTTTTCAATAACGGATTTCCATATTTCACATATCATTTATTTAGTGATAATCCACCAATTCAATATTCATATATTTTCAGAACATGGTCAAAATATTACTTTCGAGAGGATAAAGAATTTTTGAAATTAAGAGATTTTGTTCAAAGAATAGACTATTTGAACAAATATTTTGATTTAGAACTTGAAACAGAATTATCACCTGGAGAAGAAGGGTTTTATTTATATCAAAATTTGATAAAATTTACAGAGTATTACATTCATGTATCCAATAATAAAAATGCAGTACGTAAAACTTTTTACAAATTATTCACTCCTTTTTTGAATAGTATATATTTAGAAAAACTTCCATTATCAATTTGTTTTCCGATACCAATAATAAAATTTAGTTTTTCTGAATTAAGAATATCTAAAAATATTTTATTTAAAAGAATTCCTGAATCAATTCAGATTCTTAGAAATGATGTTTCAGCTTCAAATTCTGATCATAACACACTTTGTGGGGCAGCTACACACTATCTTGTATTACAAAACTGGAATCTTACAAATCCGAAGGATAAATGGAGCCTACATAGCACTCTCACAAACAAGAACTCGTTTGATGAAGCAATTGAGTTAGCAAAAAACTTCTTAGCGGCATTGCGCCTCGAAACAGGGCGGAAAACCGGTTTAGTCCAATTGTTGACTATTCCTTTTGGTTGGGCTACTGATTGGACAGCTCATTTGGAAAATATTTATAGACTAAATATGAATGAGTACAATTATGATATACTTAATGGAGGTTGGAACACTAAACAGAATAAAATAGATGAAAATCAGTTCTTAAAAATTTGTGCTACCTATAATAAGATTAATATGATCAATGAAAATTCATTCAAATTATCTCTTGATAGATTTAATGATCATTATACTCGGAAAAGAGAAAGAGATAAAATTATAGATATTACTACTGCTCTTGAAAGCTTATTGACAAATGACAGCAGAAGCGAAATTACTTATCGACTGAGTAATAGAATTGCAATATTGTTTCAAAACCATAATATAAAATCATATTCATCCTCAGATGTTTTTGATATTGTAAAAAAAGTGTATGATTTTAGAAGTGCTATCATTCATGGAGAAAGTAAGTTAGCTAAAAAAAGAACCATTACAATATCGTCTCTAAAAGAATTGCCAACCGTTGAAATTGCAAATAATATATTAAAGGAGATTCTAAAAATCGAGATTGAAAATGAAGGTGTATTTAAACCAACAGAAATAGATAAAATGCTTTTAACTTGCTAACCCCTTAAATAATTAGAAAGTCAAGAGATTGTAAATATTTAACACAAAATAAATTGTAAAAAGTTCTTTGAAAACCTGAATACGTTACATCACAAAAAGCCATAATATCGATCGACTCGCATCGGCGAACCAAACCCCTTATCGGGCATATTCCATATTTAATGGATGTTTCTTAGACTGAACTAAGTTATCCCAGATATAAATCTTGACTAAGCCCCAAAATAATTGAGGCAAGCGTGTAACTCCCCATTCCAGCACGAGGGGAGATTACCCAACAAAGATAAGTTCCCAGTTAGACATTCGGGTTTGTTACACGCGGCCATTGCAGAGTTTTTCTATGTTGTAGATCAATTCCTTTGAATTTGTTATTATAGTCAGTTTTATTTTTAAGTGTATGATAGACTATTCTGGCAATTTCTTTAGCAACAATAGTTTTAGCTATTTGTTTATTTTTCTTTCTGAGTTTAGGATTATAGAACTTACGAATTACCGGATAGTACTGAACAGCGTGAACAGCAGCATCAGAGAAAACGATTTTTAAATATTTGTTACCGTCTTTAGAAGAACGTTGTTTAGATTTCCCGGCAGAATTACGAGCCGAGGGAGTTAATCGGCAATAAGAGAAGAAGTTTTTATCAAAAGGGAAACGATTTATGTTTCCAACTTCAAGGAGAATTGTGAAAGCATTCATTTTGCCAATACCGGGAATCCAGAGGAGACGTTGAATATCCTCATTAGGAATAAGTTGAGGATAGAGTGACTTTTCAAGGATTAGCATTTGTTCTTTAAGTAGTGAAGCTTGGTTCTGAAATTGTTGATATTGTAAAGAGTAGTAGCTATCTGTATCTTTGGGGTCATCGACATTAAACTTTTCTAACATTCGGTGCATAAAGTTAAGGCACTGGTTCGTTTTTGAGATAAACGAAGTCTAGCTCTGAGAGTATCACGCAATGGTCTCATATCATGATCAATTTTATGAGATTCGGGAATAAAGTTCATTCGGAAAAGCTGAACAAGAATGTGAGAATCAACCTTATCAGTTTTAACTTTAGCATAGGCTATGGCTTTAATAAATTTAGCATGAGCGAGAGAGAGTTTAATGTTGTTAGCTTCAAGAAGATCAGACATCCAATACCAACTACCAGTTGATTCAACGGTTGCAGAATGTTTACCATCAAATTGGTTGAAGTAATTAAGAATGTCATGATTGGTATTATTAACATTTGCTTGTTTAAGGATAATCCCATTAGAGTCAACAGTTGTAAAGTAAGATGTTCTTTTATGCTGATCGATTCCAGTATAAAACATAACTACCTCCTAATTTAATATTGATTGAGGTATGTAACGTATTGAAGTTTTTACTTATTGGAAATATCCAGCCAATCAAAACCGACCGCCGATGCGATACGGCGTTCATGTAATTTTTGGCTTTGTAGTTTTCGTACAATATTTTGTTTTACGTAGTTTGTAAAAGTTAATCAGGGCGCCGCCCTTACGTTGAAAGTTAAGGCCGGCTGAACATTATAGATAATCGTTGTTAGTTAAGCATTGCTGTGTTTGGCGGCGGCTTATTAGCAACTACGTTATACGTTTTAGGGGAATGACATGGCAATATTAAATCTATTCTCAAAAAGAAAGTCGCAAGAGAGAGGGGAAATAAATGATGTTTATAATTACGATGAAATTCCAGAGACTCTTCGCGTACAAATCGTTCATATTTGGGATGATGTTCTAGGAAATTCGTCTGAGTATTGGAGAGATGACAAAGTAACTGAAACATATAAGTTTATAGCCAAAGCATTATGTAGAGAATATGGGAAGTTTACACTTACTGACAAATTTAAAAATCGAGATATCAATTATTATGAAGATCTTAAATATTTTCTACTAAAGGAAGAAAATTCAGAAAGGATAATAGATGCAATTGAATTTTCATTTAAAGTTATTGATAAATGGGCTAGAGATTACCATTATAGACCAATTAGAGGTGTAGTTCCAGATAAAAGAGTAGATTCTGCAATTAATGAGTTAAATATTAGATTTCGTGAAAACAGTATTGGTTACCAATATGAAAATGGAAAAATAATACGGATTGACTCAGAATATCTCCATTCAGAGATTGTAAAACCAATTTTAGAGTTGCTCAAATCAGAAGAATTCAAGGGAGTAAATGATGAATTTTTAAATGCACATGAACACTATAGAAAAGGTGAAAATAAGGAATGTCTAAATTATTGCTTAAAATCATTTGAAAGTATGATGAAATCTGTATGTAGGATACATGATTGGAGGTTTAATAAAAATGATACAGCAAAAACATTGCTTGACATATGTTTTAAGAATAAACTTATTCCTTCTTTCTGGCAATCACACTTTTCATCATTGCGATCTATGCTTGAAAGTGGAGTTCCAACAGGTAGGAATAAATTAAGTGGTCATGGACAAGGAAATGAAGTAGTAAAAGTGCCCACTTCTGTAGTGAGTTATATCCTACATTCAACTGCTGCTGCAATAAAGTTGTTCGCTGATGTGAGTAGAAATATTAACAACGTATAACCTCTTAAAAAAGTAAAAAGTCAAGAGGATAGTAGAAATTATCTCAAAATAGATTGATAAATTAAAAATGTTGTTACTGCAATTAAGCTTTTTGCATAAGTTGTAGTTACATGACAATAAAAAATAGATAGTTATGAAAAAAATAATTGTGCTGCTTTTTCTTTTCCAATCAATGAATTATTCACAGGAAATGTTCAAGGGAGATATTCTTATTTCCGACTTGTCAGTTGAATGTATCGATACAACATATATTGTTAATCCACTATATAAATCTCGTCCTACTAATATTGAATACGAAAAGAATAAATTAGTTTACGAGGTAATATTGACGATCAGATTATATGGGAATGAGTTCTCATATAATAATGCTTTGGCTTTAACTTTTAGCACTCCTGATAATAATTCTGCTACAATCATCATAAATCAAGAATTGTATGACTTGCGAATAAATGAGGACTATGAATATATACTAAATATTCAATCTAAAAATGGAGGATTAACCGGCATTGACATAAATGAATGGGATATGTATAGCCTATCAATAGTTAAGCACACCAATGTTAATTTTATCGATTATTCATTTTATCTAGAATAATCAAAAGCCATATAACTAGCCGTTCCCGCCAAAAAAATGGCGGGCAAGTAAGAGAAAAGTCGAATAATTATTATTAAACTCTATATTAGGGAAAAATCCATTCACCTAAGGACAAACTAAAAATTAAGTTTTATTCCGCCATTAATAATTCTTCCATCTGTGGGCGCATAAATTTCAACAAAATCTGGATTTTCCAGCGACCCAGTAAACATTGCTCCATATTTAGATTGTCTGGTATCTAAGAAATTCTCAAAATTCAAAAACAAACTGAACTTATTAAACCTCTTTTCAATCATTAATCCGTTTATCCAGAAATCGGTAACGTTAGCACCGCTGCTTAAGGTTTGCTTCCCGGTATAATATGCTTCCAATCCCACTCTTAAGCTACCGTGTATTTCATAAATAAGAACAATTCCCAGCCTATGTTTCGGAGTTAGTGGGAAATTAGAAGATGAACCATTCGAGTGAGTCTTAACATCTGTAAATGTATAACCCACGAAAAGTTTATAGTGGTCCAGCGAAAGTTTAATATTTGTTTCAATTCCTTTTGTATCGTTAAATCCATTGAAAGTCATAAATTCAAATAAATTGCTTACTTGATTATATTCAAGGAAAAGTGGATCATTAATTCTTGTATAGAAGAAAAGATTATTGAATGAAAATACAAATTTGTCAAAAAGGATTGTAGAATAATTGATATCAAAGTTAAAACCGTATGATTTTTCCGCTTTTACAATATCTTTATCAATTGGTAGAATATTTCTGAAAGCCAGTTCATCAGATTTTTCCGTAAATATAGAGGGAATTTTGTAACCGAATCCGCCGCCAATTCTACTGCTTAATTCCTTTGTAATTTTTACTAACAGGTTGATTCTGGGAAGAGGGAAAATACCGTAGTCTTTATTGTAATCAAGTCTTAGACCTGTTTCTAAAGAATAGATTTTCGAAAAATCATAATTATTCTGCACAAACGATCCGGTAGTTAATTCAGTAAAATTTTTTTTATTAATTACATCGCTGCGGTCTTTAAAACGTTCCGTAAGTAAGTTTAAGCCAAGGAGCCAATCCCCGGTATTTGCGGAAAATTTATACACAGATTCCGAAAATGTAGAAAACTGTTCACCGCTAAATAAATAACCAGGTAAAGATAATTCGCGATCAAAAAAGCCTAGACTATTCTTAAAAGAAAAATAATCATCTTCACCCCGATAGTCATAACCCACCTGTAATGAGTATCTGTCACTTAGATTCTCTTCAAAATAATAATTGTTTGGATCATTTCTATTCTCAACAACATCTAAATTACCGCCCAATCTTTTTTCGGTAGTGAAACTTCCGGCAATCTCAAGAGTATTACGTTCATCAAAATAGAATATAAATTTCGGATTAATAGTATAACGGTCAATTTGTGGAATGTCTGAAAAGTTATCATCGTTATTATCATAAACCCTCTGTGTATTCCGCGAAGCTAAAACGGTAAGACCATAATTTTCAAATTTCTGTGAATAATAACCGCTTAAATCCAATCCCATTGCCGATGTGGCATTAACCAAAAATGACAGCTCTCTTTCATCTCTTGGCTTTTTACTGCTTAGATTTATTAAACCGGCAATTGCACCGCCACCATATAGGGTTGAAGAACTTCCTTTGATTATTTCAACCTGCTGCAAATCCAGCGGTGGAATTTGAACGAGACTTAGACTTCCGGAAAATCCGCCGTAAAGAGGATAACCATCTTTTAATAATTGCGTATATCTACCATCAAGACCCTGAATTCTAAATGAATTATTAGCGCTAGATGCTGATGTTTGCTGTACTTGTATGCCGGTACTTTCGTTAAGTATCATTGAAATATTTGAAGGGTCCATACTTATTTTTTCATCAATTTCTTCACCGGCAATTACTTCAGCACGTGTGGCTTCGTTGTCTATAGTTCTTGATGATCTTGTTGCGTTTACAAATATTTCCTCAAGTTCTTCCGCGTGGGATTCCAGTTCAATATTTAATAAGTTACCCGAATATGGGAAAGTTAGTTCAAGTGCAAACTCCTCATACCCCACATAAGAAAACATTATTCTTTGTTTCCCATCAGGAATATCTGTTAAGGTAAATTGTCCGTATATATCTGTTGTTGTTCCATTCGATGAACCAAGTAGAATTATATTCACCCCGATGAATTTTTTACCAGAATGTTTTTCTACTACAAATCCGGTTATTTTATTCTGGGAATATAATAACGTGCTAAGCATAAAAATGCTTAACAATACTAAATAACGAATCATATTGCAGCTCCGATTAAATTATTGAATACTTTTGTTAAAGATTGTATTCTTAGACTTTAGGAGGCTGCCAATGATAGGAAGAATAATCCGAAAGATTTTGAATGGAATGGTGAATTCTAGGCGTGGAATAATTCTCACAAGTATTCTGAACCATAATTAAACTTAATACGCTTACTTGATTACAACAATTACAATAACATAGCTCACTGCAACAGTTTTGTGTTTCAGTATCCGATAATTCATTTCTTTCCAACTGAACAGAATTACATTCGTCAAATGTTGAATTATCACAAGCATATATGAAGCTGCTTGTAAGTAGGATAAATATAAAAATTGTTGCTTTCATATATCAAAAATATCAAATTACTTAATAAGATAAAACCTCTTTTGCAAAGTGTTAGGAATTCTTTTTCCGAATAATAATTTTAGGCTTATTATTCGCTGTCAATAAAAGACAAAAGGTGTAAATAAGTAATAATTAAATATTAAATGATAATTGCCTATGTTAGAAAATCTTAATAAGTAACAAACAGAGCCCAAATATCAATAAATAATGTAATAATATTAAGTAAAAGAAAAATTAATTACGGAAATAATTTCTGTATAACGTACATTTTAAAATGTTCTTTTCACAATTAAGTGTTCTGCATAAGTTATAGTTATGTTGCAAAAAAAATATTTGGAATAATATACAACCATGATTAGAGTTAGTATAAATGACGCATTATCTTCAATTCATTATGAACAGAGTGAATTCAAATTTAGTGTTGAATTAAATATTGTTGCAAAATTCTAACTTTATATTTCCGGAAAAATATTAAAAGGTGTTCGAATATATGAATTGGGCCACAGGAAATTAGAGGATTCGGATTTTTGGTTGAATACACTGAAATAATAAATACAGCAGTGAATCAAGAATATTTTGCTTGTATTCGAAAAGAATGAACATATTTTGGTAATAGCAAATGGTATTAAAACGATTTTGCAAGATGAAAACACGGTTTATGAAAACCCTGTTTTTACAACTACAATTGGTGGAGTTAAATTAATTGTAAAAGAATCAGATTATAAAAAGGCAATTGAAATATTTAATGAAAGTGAGCAAAAAGTTTATTTCTTCTAGTACACTCTTTAATTAAAAACTTATTATGGGTTAATACCAACTTTTCCAAGAAGATATATCATCATATAATAAAAAAGTATCATTACAACTAAACAAATTGGTAATGCTATATAAAAATGTAACTTCGTTTTCAATAATATCGGTAGAATAATGAACAAAGAGAGGGAAGGAATTACTAACCAAAAGACACTAGTTGATAATTGAGAAACTTTTTCAACACTTTTTGTGTCAATGTATAGCCAGATCATTGCGAATACCGACAATAAAGGTACGGAGGCAACAATGCCTCCGATTAAAGATTTTTTTTTGATACTTCTGAAACCGCTACAATTAGTATTGAAGAGAGAGCAACTTTGATTATATAATAAATCATAATTACTTTTCCTTACCATATTTATGAAATAAGCTTGGAAGTACAATCATATTAAGTGCTGTTGATGTAATTAACCCACCAAGAATTACAATAGCCATAGGTGATTCTATTTCTTTTCCAGGTTCTCCGCTACCAAGAGCTAAAGGGATTAATGCAAGGGCGGCAGTAATAGCTGTCATTAAAACTGGATTTAATCTTTCAACCGAACCTTGTATTACTGCTTGAGTAAATTCTTTACCTTCTTCTAGTAGATGCTTGTAATGAGAAATCATCAAAATACCATTTCTGGTAGCAATGCCAAATAAAGTTATAAACCCAACCATTGAAGCAACACTTATAATTCCATCGGTAAAATAAACCGACCATACTCCTCCCATTAGGGCAAGTGGTAGATTCACAAGAATAAACATTGCATAATTAAATTTACCAAATTGGAAGTAAAGTATTAAAAATATTATACCAATGGATACTAAACTTAATAGTGTAATGATTTTTGTTGCTTCTTGTTCGCTTTCGAACTGTCCACCGAATTCAACAAAATATCCTTGAGGGAAATTTACATTCTCTTGAATATTGGTTTTCATTTCATCAACAACACTTCTTAGATCCTTTCCAGAAACGTTTGCTTGAACCACTATTTTTCTCTGAACATTCTCTCTGCTAATACGATTTGGTCCTTTTTCATTGACAATAGTTGCCAACTGTGACAAAGGCACTTTAGCCCCAATTGGGGTATCAAATAATGCTGCTTGAATTTTTTGGATACTGCCACGGTTATTTTCATTAAAACGAACTACTAAATCAAAAATATTTTGCCCTTCACGAATTTCTGAAGCAACTTCTCCGTTAAAAGCAATATCAATGGCTTCGGCAAGTTGACCGACTGTTACACCATACCTAGCCATCGCTGATCGATTGAATTTTATTTTTGTTTGAGGAACTTCAACTTCTTCATCTACTGCAACATCAACGGCACCTTCTACTTTCTGCATTTCGTTTTTTATTGAATTTGCTAACGAACGAAGTTCTACTAAATTTGAACCAAACACCTTTACTGCAATATTAGCTCTGGTTCCAGAAAGCATATGATCAATTCTATGACCTATTGGCTGACCGATTGTAATATTAGTCCCAGGTACCGCAGATAGTGATTTTCTCAATTCAGTTATAAATTCTTCCTTATTTTTTCCATTCAATTCAAAACGAACATCCAATTCAGCACCATTTACTCCTTGGGCATGTTCATCAAGTTCCGCTCTGCCTGTTCGCCTAGCTGTTGATTTAACTTCTGGATGAGAAAGAATTATTTCTTCAGCTAAATTCCCAATTTTGTTTGCTTCTTCTAATGATGATCCTGGTAATGTAACTAAACTTAGTGTTAATGACCCCTCATTAAATTCTGGAAGAAATGATCTTCCTAAAAAGGGGATTATTGCCATCGTAAAAACAAAAACAAAAACTGAAGAAGTAAGAATAGTTTTTGGATGCTTCAAAGTGAAGCCCAGTGATCTTTGATAATAAGATTTAAGTTTTTCCACTAACCAAGTATCACCTTCCTTGTTCATAAAATTTGCTCTAGGAAGTAAATAATATGATAACGCAGGTGTAACTGTTAATGCGACTAGTAAAGAGGCAAATATGGAAGTAACATAAGCATAACCCATTGGCCGTAAAAGTCTACCTTCAACACCGCTTAAAAAGAAAAGGGGAAGAAATACTATTACAATAATTAGTGTTGCGTTTACCATAGGGGCACGAATTTCTTTTGAGGCTTTAAAAATTATATCTATTGATTTCCCCCTATCTTTTCCAGGTTTAATTCTATCCTCTTTTAGTCGGCGGAAAACATTTTCAACATAAATAATAGCATCATCAACAAGTGCTCCTATAGCAATTGCAATACCTCCCAAAGTCATGGTATTAATCATTATATCGAATAGTTGGAATGTTATGATTGTAATTATTATTGAAAGTGGGATGGCGAGTACCGAAATAAACGTTGTTCTAAAATTCCATAAAAATAAGAATATAACAACTACTACTAATATTGCACCGTCACGTAAGGCTCCAATTACATTACTTATGGACGTATTTATAAAATCAGATTGTTTAAAAATACCGGTATTAATTTTAATGCCTTTAGGAAGAGTTTTCTCAATTTCTGCCAATGTTGCTTCAATGTTTTTAGTCAACTCGATTGTATTTGTTTGTGGCTGTTTCTGAACAGTTAAAATTACAGCAGGATTGGCATTAGCAGATCCATCACCAAGTTTTATTGCAGAGCCAATTTGTACGTCGGCAAGATCTTTCATAAAGATGGGAACGTTATTACGAACAGCAACAACACTATTTGATATATCATTAATTGTTTGTACTCTACCAATTCCTCTAATTAAATATTCACTACCTGAATCCATATATGAGCCACCAGAGGAGTTTTCATTCGATTCCTTAGCAGCTTTCAGAACCTCATTTAATGTAATATTATATGATGATAGTTTTTCTGGTGAAACAAAAATTTGAAATTGTTTTACCGCACCGCCAATTGGAATAACTTGCGAAACTCCGTTTATTGAAAGCAATCTTCTCCTTAGTTCAAAGTCGGCTATGGTTCTCAAGTCCATTTCTGTTAAATTGTTAGCATTATTAGCATCATCAATGCTGAGACCTATTAGCATTATCTCGCCCATAATTGATGAAATAGGAGCTAAAACGGGATTATCAACTCCTTTTGGTAAGCTTGCTGCGGCAGTTTGTATTTTTTCATTTACTATTTGGCGTGCAATGAAAATATCTGTCCCCCAATCAAACTCTACCCAAACAATTGAAAAACCAGCGGCACTGGATGAACGAACTCTCCTAACATCCGTTGCACCATTAACGGCTGTTTCAATTGGAAACGTTACTAAAGCCTCCACTTCTTCAGTTGCCATTCCATGAGCCTCGGTCATAATTGTAACTGTTGGAGCAGTAAGATCAGGAAAAACATCTACTGGTAGATCAATTGTTATATATGTACCTACTATCAACATCAGAATTGCCGATATCAGCACAATCAGCCTCTTCTGAAGTGAGAATAGAATTATTTTATCAAACATTTTTGCTCCTAAAATTTTAGTGAACGTGTCCCTGGCCAATGGCCGACTCAGGTGAAAGTGCTGCTAGTCTTACTTGATATGCCCCGATGGTTACAACTCTTTCGCCAACTTTTAATCCATCAAAGACTTGAACATAACCACCGTCAATTATTCCGGTTTCTAATATTCTCTTTTCAAATGATTCACCTTCGATTTGAACATAAGCCGTATGAAGTCCATCTTCATTAATTATTGCACTTTCTGGAACTGTTATTCCTTCAATTACGTCACCAGTTTTTACAAAAACCTCGGCGTACATTCCAACCTTTATTTTGTTCTGTGGATTGTTAAATTCAAAATAAACAGGGATGGTTCTGTTCTCCTTGTTCAAACTTGCTGAAACCGATTGTTTTCTTCCGTTTAATAAACTAATAACATATTCATAATCCGATCCTTCAACTTTAAAAGAAGCGTCGTGTGAGTTGTTTGCAATTTCAAAATTGGAAGAAGGAACATTAGCCTTTAACAGCAATCGATTCGGATTAATAATAGTGAACAACTCTTTACCCGAAATTGTTTGATCACCCAAATTGAAATTTATATTTTCGATGTAACCACTTATAGGTGAGATAACAGAATAACCCTTTTCCGTAATATTGATTTGACCTAATAACGAGTTGTAACTAGCATGGTTAGACTCAAAATTAAACTTAGCCTTATCAAAGCGTTTCCGAGAAATGGCTTTTTTCTCAAAAAGATTTGCTGCTCTCTCATATTCAGATTTAGCAAGAAGAAAATCATTTTTGATTTTCTGAATATTTGTACTAGCATTTGCTGTGGGTGAAAGATGTAATAGGATTTCCCCTGCTTTTACAAAAGAGCCAACTGATTTTAAATTTCCATTATTTTTACTTAATACAATCCCTTCAATTGGAGAAACAACTTTAGAGAATAACCCTGGCTTTGGTTTTATTTCTCCGGTTGCAACAACAGACTTCTGCATTTTTCTTTTTGTTACCGGTTCATTCGCAAAATCAATTTTCCATTGCTGCTCTTTCAGAAAAGAAATACTTGAAGATGATAATTCTTCATCATGGGGGATTTCATTTTCTGATGAATAGACAATTACATTATTGACAACTATTTTATCAGAAACTTGGCTACCACTGAGCATTATACTCATTATATAATTCCCGGATTCCTTAAATTTTACAACTGGTGTATATATCCCAGCACGAGTTGGTTTATTCTCAGTAAGTGAAAGTTTTGTTCCAGAACTGTTTGTAAATTCCACATTCAAAATACCTTGGTTTACTGCTTTGAAATCTTTCATATCTGATAAGTGAATAAGAAACTTTGCATCTTGGCCCACTAATAAAGCTGGATACTCCATGAAAATTTCAGTTGAATCAGTATATTGAGTTATTGATGTTCCCCCATGTTCATTGATCTCTGTTGTAACATCATGATCATGAGAACAATTAGTAAATATGATAATCATCAATACAATAATTCCTTTATATTTAATATTTTCCATTCTTTTTACTTTGCTCCTTCGTGTTATTTAAAATCTTTTAGTGTAATCCCAACAGCTTTTTCAAGTTCATAAAAACTTTTATTGTAATTCAGTTCTACTTCCTTGTTCATAATGGATCCTTTAATGAAGGCGTTAATTCCATCAATAAATTCAACAATTGTAATTTCACCCTGTTTATAAGAATATATTGCGACATTTAATATATTCTCAAGTTGAATATCACTTCGTCCTTGATATAATTTTTTTGCAATTCTGAAATGAGAATAAGCCTCTGATACATCGGATTTTATCTTTTCCTTCGCGAACATTATCTCTTTTTCCAGTAAAGTAAGGGAGTTTTCTGATTGACCGATAGCCATTTGGTTCCTATTAAAAAGTGGGATTTCAAAATCAATTTGGAAAATAGTCCCACTAAAATTATCCAATTGCTCTTTATATCCTGCTGACAAATTGATATTAGGAATAAATTTCAGTTTATTGTGCGATAGGTTCAAATTTTCACTTTCTTGCATCAGTTGAAGTGATTTTAAGTCATTCCTACTTTCAAGTGCTACTTTGATTAATTCTTCTTTTGTTTTGGCAATGTCATTCTCCTTTTTACTCAAGTCAACAAGCAAAGAATCACTAACACTAATTCCCATTAGAAGCTTTAATTTATTTTTAAAGTTGTTCTTTTTTAATTCTATTTCAGCTGTAGTCACTTCCAATTTGTTAATTTCAAGTAATATCCTGTGAAATTCATATTCAGAAATATCACCTTGCTCTAACCGATATTTTGAAGATTTAACTAATTCTGACAAATTCAAAAGAGTTTTATTTAAGGAGTAGGATAAATCAGAATAATTATTGAGCGCATGATAATTTATACTTACATCAGCAATTATGTTTATTTGCTTTTGGTAGAGAAGTACTTCTTGAGCATCTAGGTATTTTTCTTTTGATTCAAGGTTGCTCCATCTATCCCATAAAAAATTAATTGGAATTGAACCTGATGCAGTCCATTCATCATATTTGAGAGAGTTGAATTTTAGGTCTTCCCGTGAATATGAAAAAATTGGGTTTGGCAATCTTGAGGATTCATCCAGTGCAATTTCGGCACTTTTAATACTCGCATTATGATTCTGCAATTCGATGTTATTTTTAATAGCCAACGTTATAGCTTCATCGAGCGTAATTTTATTTTGTGCATTAACTGTCATCAATGTATAAACAGAAAACACAACTAAGAGACGAGATAGTCTCACAGTACCTCCGTGAAATTTTAATAAAGATTATTGAATATGTTTAGGGTTGTGTTTTAGACTGTGGGTGGAGACAGGTTTGAGGCTGTATAGACGTATCTCTCCCAAAGAAGTTTTGAGGGGAAATCAGCCGCTATTCTCTTTTCTGATTCACAAGCTAGACTTTTATATTGATAATCTACCATTGAATAAGTTTCATCACTAAGAATATTTCTAAGAGTTTTTACAATTCGAATAAATTGGAATGTGGTATTATATGTCAAATGTTCATGGCTTGAATCATTCTCAAGGTGTTTTTCTTCTTCGCCATGCTCATGATCTTTTTCATGGCCGTCAAAAATATGAGAGTGTAAAATAACAACTTCTTCATCAAATGATTGCACATCATGATGATGATGAATGTACGAAGAATAGAAAAAAGAATTTAAATATATAGCTATAAGAAAATAAATTGATTGGCGATATTTTTTAATTTGTACTTTCATAAACATTTAAAATAAACATACATTTTTTTTTCATAAATTCAAATAATCCGGCTATCGGAGCTTGATTTTGGATTGTTTATTGAACGATGAACCTTACTTTCATCTAAGAATTTGGGTCTAAAATTACCATCAAATTTTTTTTTCTGAACTTTTATACTAGTTTCAAATTTGGTTTATTCGATCAGAGACTTGGTCCCTTTTCCATATAAAAACGAAAAACTTTTGAGTCTGAAGTTAAAAAGTTTTTATACGAATATGAACCATATCTTATCATTATGAATTAAATAAAAAAGCACCTAACCAGGTATTGTGTTAAAAAAACAAGATTAAAGGCTAGAAATTATCAAAGGCCAATAAAGAGAACGCATGTTTTAGTTGCGAAGGAGATACCTAACCGATACCAAATCTACTCCTATTTTAGAGTATAATTGGATACGTGTTTAAAACGGGAAAAGCCTTGTAAGTAGTTATCCTACAAGGCTTTATTAAAGTGAGCGCGGGTGGTCTCGAACCACCGACCCTCTGCTTAAAAGGCAGATGCTCTACCACTGAGCTACGCGCCCAAAAACTAGAACAATAAAATTAACAATTTTCATATTATATATCCAATAAATAGTTAATAATTTTATTTTTTTTCAGCTTTAAATTATATTAAAATAGATTCGAATATATAGTGAAAAATTGTGTTTAAGTGGTATAAAAACCTTTTCAAACATATATTTTCCATTAAATTAACAATAATAATCGAAAAAAAGCCAAAAAAACTATAATGAACAATACCCCAAAGATTTTAATTAGCGATGACGATGAAACTTTGTGCTACCTACTAAAAGAAGAATTATTAAATGAAAACTACTCTGTCGATATTGTTTATGACGGCAAATATGCAATAGAAAAACTAAAAGAAAAAAGTTATGATGTTCTTCTCCTGGATCTAGAAATGCAATATGTGTCAGGGGAAAAGGTTTTAAAGTATGTTAAAGAAAACAGGCCCAAATTGCAAGTAATTGTTCTTACTGCACAATCTGAAATGCGCACAGCTATTGAATGTATTAAACTTGGCGCGTACGATTTTATTAATAAACCTTATGATTTTCAACAATTACTGATTACCATAGAACGGGCTCTCAATCATAAAAAATTACTGGAAAAAAATACAATACTCAGCAAAAAAGTAGAAAATCATAAGTCGACAAATATAATTGGTAAAAGCCAAAAGATAAACGAAATTATACATTTAGCAGAGAGATCAGCCGGGTCTGATTCTAATATTCTTCTAGAAGGAGAAACAGGCACCGGTAAGGAGTTATTCGCTGAATTTATTCACCAACATTCGCATAGAAATGAAAAACCACTTGTAGCCATTAACTGCGCTTCTCTACCGGATCAACTAATGGAAAGTGAGTTATTCGGATATGAAAAAGGTGCATTTACCGATGCAAAAACAGCAAAACAAGGATTAGTTGAAATAGCTGACGGCGGAACTTTGTTTTTAGATGAAATTGGTGAAATGAGTTTAACACTTCAGCCAAAGTTATTGCGATTTTTAGAAAATGGAGAATTTAGAAGAATTGGCGGAGTAACAAATTTATCTTCCAATATAAGAATTATTGCTGCAACAAACAGAAATTTAATGGAATATGCAGATCAAAAAAGGTTTAGAAGAGATCTTCTTTTTAGATTGAATATTATCACTCTAACAATTCCTCCGTTAGTGGAACGAGGAAACGATATCTCCGTGCTCGCCGATTACTTTTTGGCAAAAAAATGTTCGGTAAATTCGCCCAAAACATTATCATCCGAAGCAAGAAGTGAATTATTAAACTATCAGTTTCCCGGTAATGTACGTGAACTGGAACATATAATTGAAAGGGCAATAATTTTTTGTGATGGAGATATAATTGAACTAAAGGATTTAAATCTTCCAAACCTTGGGAATATTGAAAACTTTAACGAAGAAGATGAAGGCGATTTATTAAAATTAGAAGATATAGAACGCGTGCATATTAGAAAAGCCTTGAATTTGAATGAATGGAATAGGGAAAACACAGCAAGAGCATTGGGTATAAGCCAAAAAACACTCTACACAAAAATTAAAAAATACAGTTTGAAGTAAATGAAATGGACTCTCAGGTTCCGGAAGAAGTAAAAGTTGTTGTTCACGATTTAAATAATATTCTAAATATTGTTCTCAACAGTGTTGAGTTACTCAAAGAAACTATTCCTGCAGAAAATAAATCAAAAAAATTACTTGAGAATATAGAAAGTAATACATTACTTGCATCAAATTTAATTCTACAAATATCCGGCAAAGATAACACTTCAAATAATTATGAGAAATTAAACCTTACTCAAATTATTAAAGAATCCGTAAATAGTTTTGAAAACAGATATAAGCGAAAAATAAAATTCACAATCAATTCTGCAAATGAATTTTTTATTATTGGAAATACAATTGAAATAAAACGCATGATGCTAAATTTGTTTACAAATTCCAAAGAAGCAAATTGCACAGAAATAGAAGTGTGTTTAAGGCTCAACGAAAAGAATAAAGAGCATATAAAATTAAGTATTTCCGATAATGGCAATGGAGTATCTGAAGATTTCGTAGATAAAATTTTCGGATTAGGATTTACAACCAAAAATAAAAATGTCGAAAGCGGAATGGGGTTATCAATTGTTAAGACTGTTATGGAAAATCATGAGGGGTGGATTGAATTAAACATGAATACTCAAGGTGGTACAACTTTCGATTTATTTTTCCCAAATAATTTTTTGGACAAAAAAATTTCAAAGCTTAATAAAAAAACCATACTAGTAGCAGAAGACGACCCCTTTCAACGGGAAGTATTAAGTGATCTGCTAAAATCATTAGAAGTAAAAGTCTTCTCAGCATCAAATGGTTCAGAAGCATTAGAATTATTTATTTCTGAAAAACCGGATCTATTATTTATTGATGAGTTTATGCCTGGAATGAGCGGTATGCAATGTTCAAAAAAAATAAGAGAGGTTGATAAAAAATTTCCGATAGTACTTTTAACGGGCTCTACAATGGATAAAAATGATTTAGTAAATATTTCCAAATTGTTAAAAAAACCGTATAATTTTGAATCTATTCGCTCAACCCTATTTGAGCTTTTATAAAAATTCAGGTTCCTTGTTAATTGTAAATTTTTCTTTCTTTAAATTTTCTATATATTCGCTAATATTTACATGGTCGATATCCAACATTCCTTCCATAATTCTCAAAATATCTTTAACTGCAGTTTCAATAAATTCGACACGCTTATTAGCAGAATTTTTATCAAAATCATTTTGCTCTAATTCTCTTTTTAATGCAGTAACTGCAAGATTAATAAGAGTAAGCGGTTGTTTAATTTCATGATTTGTTTTTTTTACTGTAGCAGAATAAGTGTCTATTTTTTCTAATTGTAATAGTAATTTATTTGTTTCCGAGAATCTTAATGCCGATTTTACTCTAGCTAGTAACTCGATTTTGTTAAAGGGTTTTTTGACATAATCAAATGCTCCACAATCAAATCCTTTTTGAGTATCTTCCGATGAATTAAGGGCAGTAACCAATAAAATAGGGATATGTTTTGTTTCCGTATTTGTAGATAATTCTTTGCAAACATCAAATCCATCGATACCTGGCATCATTACATCGAGAAGAATTAAATCAGGACATACCTCTTTCGCCTTTTTAATTCCAGAAGACCCTTCATATGAAGTAATTACATCATAACCTTCTCTATTTAATCGATCCTGCAAAAGAAATACATTCCCAGGCTGATCGTCAATTACCAATATTTTTTTTGTATCCATTATTTTACTTCAGTAAATATTTGATTTAATTTTCTTTCCAATTGAATTGTATTAATTGGTTTTGTTATTAAACCGCTAAATCCATTTTTTTCAATAATCTCTTTATTGGAAAGCATTGCATATGCGGTTAGTGCATAAACCTCGAGATGTCCAAATCTTTCATCTTCTCTTATTTTTTTTATTGTTTGAAAACCATCCATCTTAGGCATCATAATATCAAGTAAAACCAAATCCGGTAATTCCTTATTTAATTTTTCCAAACAATCATATCCGTTCGTAGCAAAATATGGTTCATATCCTAATGTCCTGGTAATCTCGCCAATTGTAAATCTTGCATCACTATCATCATCAACTATAAGTATTTTGGCTTTTTCATTTTTTACTCCAACTCTATTTTCTAACATATTTTCATTCTGAGTAGGTATATCCTTTTGTTGAGGCTCAATTTCAAAAACATTGTTATTAAATAATTCTATTCTGTCTTTAATAATTTTTAGCACATCTAATGGATGATACTGCTTAATAAGTGTAGTTTCAAACAAAGTACTCTCAATTTTTTGTCTTTCTTCTGATGTTGGGAAAGATTTAATAAAGGAGATAGCCGGAATATTTTTTGTGTAAAGATCTTCATTTATATCCGTTAATATTTTAATCGGATTAACTTTTGGATCGTATAAATCAAGAAATATTAGGTCAGGTTCATTTCGCCTAATTTGTTCAATTGCGTTATCGGTTCCAGCATTGTAGTATAATTTTAAGTCTAAGGGTAATAACTCTTCTTCCAAATTAGAATATTTTTCTTCGGGCATTAAAAAAAATAGTTTTCTAAACTTAATTCCTTGTTTTTCTTCTAATTTATCAATCACAAATTGTATTTTTTCTTTATTTAATTCTCCGGCAATGTATTCAAAAATATTTAACCCTAATCCACAATTTGCATCTTCATCCATGTTTACAACTACAACCGGTACATTCTGTAATGTAGGATTAGATTTTATTTCAGCAATAAAATTAAACCCATCCATATTGTTATTCAGTATATCCACTATTAAAATATCAGGTTTAACTTCAATAATTGAATCTAAATTCAAATTTAGCGAGTTCTTTATTTCAACGAAACAATTATGGTTATTTAAAAAATCACTAATTAATTTTGTGGAATTCTCCTTATCTGATATGATTACTGCTTTTGTTTCATTTCTTTCCAAAATTTCAGGTTTCATTTCTTTAGAAACAGCAAATTCGGATTTTACTATTTCTGGCAAGAAAACTTTAAAAGCTGAACCCTTATCAATACCACTTTCAACATTGATTTCGCCATTCATTAGCTCTGTGTATTTTTTGCATATTGCCAGACCTAAACCGGTTCCACTAAACTTACGGTTAAGATTAGCATCGGTTTGTCTGAATTCATCAAATATATAACTTTGTTCATCTTCCGTAATGCCTGGGCCTGTATCCTCAACAATAATTTTTAGATCTTGCTTTTCTATTATAAATGATAATTTTACATAGCCCTCCTTGGTAAACTTAGCTGCATTGCCAACAAGATTAAAAATTATTTGTTCAATTTTCTTTATATCGGCAAATATTTCAAAATCCTTTCCACTCTGTTCTACAATACTAAATTCAATTTCTCGCTCCAAAAATAGAGGATAGATATATGTATAGACTTCATCAATTAACTCACTTAATTTTATCTTAGATTTTACTATCTCAGTATTTCCTGATTCTAATTTTGAATACTCTAAAATATTTTCAATTAGAGTAAGTAATTTTTTTCCATTTCTAAGCACTACGTTAAGTCTTTCTCTGGTTTTCGCATTCGTTGTTTCATCCTTAATTATTAATTCAGTTAATCCCAAAATTGAATTCTGGGGTGTGCGTAGTTCATGAGACATATTTGTTAAAAATTGAGATTTCAGTTTCTCAGAATTGATTGCTTTTTTTGTTTGAATTTCTAATTCTTCACTACCCTTTTTTAACTTCTCATGTAGTTGTAACAATTCTTTGTTTTTATTGGTTATCTCAATATTCTGTTTTTGATATGCATTATTTAATTTCTGAAGTTCATTCACAATTTTTTTTAATTCGCTAAACGCTTTTGCATTTGCAAGACCAATTGCAAGTTGGTTTTTAATTTTGTTAAGATAAATTTTAACGTCTACATTGGGTTTGTTTACAGATGCCAATTCCAAAAATGCAATAATTTCGTTGTTATAAAAAATTGGTAAAATGAACATATAGTTTATTTTTAATTCTGTGATACCGGTTTTTATAATTGGATGACTTTCGCTAAAGTGTATTTCAATAACTTCCCTTTTTTCTTTAGCCCGTTTATAAAACACCGACTCCTCAATCGTTTTGTAACCCTGATTAAACAACCCAACTTCAGCAAATTGAACTAATTCATTTTCATCATATAAATAGAATGCTCCAACATCCACCTTAGAAGTCGAAATTATTTTTGATAAAGTTATTTTACCCAAATCTTCAAGCGAGGGATTTTGATTTATCAATGAAATAAATTCCGAATATTCTTTTTCAGACAAATCTCTTCTTTCTATTTCTTCCAACATATTATTAAATGCATTTCCCAATTCCCCTATTTCATCTTTTGAAATTACTTTTACTCTATCATTACTTACACCTTTAGCAATTTTTTTTACTCCTTCATTTATAAGGGCCAGTTGCTTTCTAAATTTTGTTGTAAATAACAGAAGGAAAATAATTGTTAAGAATATACCGGAGATAACTATTACTGCTGTAACTATATTCATTGTATCTTTGAAGGCAGCTGCTTCATTTGATCCGCTAAATATTAAAAAATCAATTTTTTTATTAGAGATTACTGATTCTTTAGGAGAATAATGAGTTACTGAAAAATCAATTTCATTTACAGATTCACTAAGTAATTCAAAATTATTTTTTTCTTTTAACTCTCGGGTTGCACGACTAAGGTAAGGCAAGTAATATTGGTTTTCTTCATTATTAGAAATTTTTGTTACAACATCTCCTTCTACTAACGCTACTTCTGCCCTAATTTCCTCAGATAATTTATTTAAGATAGATTCGGTTACTTGAATCCCATAATATATTCTATCGTTATTTTTTTTCGAATATCTAAAGATAAGATTTGTATTAAATTCCATGAATTCTTGAATCGTTGAAACATCATAAAATATTTTTGCCCCTTTTCGGATGTACATACTATGATCTGCAATTGAAGAATCAGCTGACAATTTAAACTGAAAATCAAGACTTAAAATTTTACCGGAATCATTATTTTCTTTTGATTGATTAAAATCATCATCAATGGTTTCAATTAATTCCTGAAAGGCGAAAACAAAATCATTGGCAGAATTTATTAATGCTTTTGATTGTTGAGTTTGTAAAAGTTGTTGAGCTAGTGTGTGGTATATAAAAGCGGATGTTACTGAAACAAAGGTAATGATTGTGAAAGTGAGAAGAAATAACTTAACATTTATTTTCATTTTTAAATGAGTTAATAGTTTGCATAATTTAAAGTAATTAACTTTATTTTTTAATTCATATAAGATCAATCACCTAATCTTTATATCGACTAGGTGATTGAGAAATCTGCAATTAAAAATTATTTATCTTCCATTCCTTTTACGTTATCTTCTATAAATGGTTTAATTTTATATTTTTTGAAATATTCATGATCTTCAAGAATTTGTTTCTCCATTTCATTTTCTTTTTTCTGTGCAACTCTTTCTTTAAGCGTAGGCACCAATTCAGTCTGCAAAAGAATAATAACTTCCTTTTTACTTATTTGCTTCTTATCATATCCGGTTAAATACCTTAATCCAAATATCCACCAAGGAAGATCTTTAAGAAATGGAATTCCTTGCCTTACGTTTATTTCTTCATTAATGAAAAGACCACCTATAACTTTTTCTTCACCGGATAACATTAATAGATCCGTTGAGACTAATGTTTTTTTAATTTCAGTAGTTATTTCACCCGGTATAGCTGAGCTTCTTTCTGCACTAACCTTCAACAGTATATAATCCTGATTGTCTTCATTATAAATAAATGGCGCTACTTCAATAATAGTACCGGTAGAATAAAATACGTCTATTATATTACCCGCAAAATCCCTTTGTTTAATTGATATATCAGAACCAATTTGTATCTTACCTTTCATTTTATCTCTAACGGTTACCTTTGGTCTGGCTATTACTTCGCCAAGATTTTCTGATTCGAAAAATTTGAATACTCCCTCAACTGTCCCGGACCAATCACCTGATGTAAACTCAGAGGCAGCACTTAACTGGAAATCCGGTGGCTCTTGTTGTTCGGCACTTGATGAATTTTCATCTTCGGAAGTTGCACTGAAGGATCGTAATTTATTTCCAATCGATACGCCAGAACTTGACATTAGCCATTCCCAGTTTACACCTCTCTCTCTAAGTTCGGCAACATCGGCTTCAAAAAATACGGCCGATATTTTGACTTCTCTAGAATCTAGTGAAGCATAATTTTCTTCTGTAAGTCCTTTTGCTTCAGTAATTTTTTTTCTTACCAGTATAATATTTTCTTTTTCTTCAAACTCCAAATTATTATACTGAACAATTACTACTAGAGCTTTCATATATGGTAGCTTATTTATTTCTACCCCAATTGGTGAAGTTAAACCGGCAGTGCTCAGTATTTTTTTGCCCGTTCGCCTTTCACTAATTTGGCTCATAACTTCAATGGCATTATCAAAAGGAGTATACTCAGCTATTGAAACTAGTTCGTCGGGGTTTGTATACTGACTTAAAGTCTTCTCCAGATCTCTTTGAGCGAAAAAAGGTGAAGAAATTATAAAGATGGCAAATAATATTATTAACTTTTTCATGTTATTTACTCGTAAGTTTTTTATCATTTTCTGATGTATTTTGTTCAATTGCTAAAGTAACTTTTTCAATCACACCACCTTTATTAAGAACGAATTTTACTTCATTAGTGGTATAATCAATCTTCGTTAGATAACCTAAATAAACTTCATCCCCTTCCCATAGTAAATGAGTCTTCCCGCTTGCATCTGAAATATATGCACCATCAGGAATTAGAGCTAGTAACTGCCCTGTTTGAACATCAAGTAATTCATCTGAATTAGGCGGAATTTCATCTCTTATTAAAGGATAGAAAATATTATATAACGGATTTGAATTGAGCCTATTTTCTTTATAATTAGCCGATGCAAAATCGTCATTATTTGAGTAGTAGATCGTTACGTCAAAATTATAGCTTACTAAATAATGAGGAAATCCATCTTCATCAACTTCCACAAAATTATTAAGATTTCCTTTTACAACTTTTTTTAACTCTTTACTTTGCTCAATAGCGTAAACTAATTTGAATAAATCATTAAATTCGGCTGTACCTTTCAGGTTATAAAGGTAACTATCAAAATCACCCTGATCGCCATTACCATTAAACTGAAGATCTACATAAGAGTGTTCTGAAAAATTAGAACTAACTTCATTGACAAACTTAAAAAATTTGGACTGCGCAATATCAACGGGAATTATGTATTTTCTTAAAGCAAGTATTGAGTCCAATTCTTGTACCTTTTTCTTTAAATCTGCCAGCTGCATCTTAAGTTCTTCCGTATTCTGAGCATTAATCTTTAGCTCATCTAATTCCTTCTGATTATCTTCAATATCACTTGCTTGGAAGTAATACGTATAAAGACCACCGCTAATTGCAATGAATATTAAAATCCCCAGAAGTAATAAAGTACTTACTGTTTTACGGTTCATTGGTGTTTGCTCCGTCAGTATTAATATTAAAATTTAATGTATACGAGTATGTTTTAGTATCTCTTAGTGGTTCGTATGTTATGGTATTCAATGAAGAGGAATTGCTATTTTCAACAAACTCTGTTAAAACATTTCTTTGTAGTGCATATCCCCTTAGATTAACCAGGTTTGAATTACCTTCTAAGCCGGAGACCCAAAATTTCCTTCTACGTTCGATAAAATCTGATACTTTAGTTAACATTTTACCCCAAACTTCAGCTCCAGAAGCAGCAGAATCTAGTATTGCTTGTGTATTATCAAAATTTCCAATTTTAATACTATATTCATCCATTTCTTGAATTATTAATTCATTTTGTGCTTTCAGTTGTTTGAGCCTAACAATCTCTTGAGCTTGTTCATTTATTAATTTTTTATTTTCAAGTACCTGAAAAGTAAAAAAGAATGTTGCCCCAAACAGTATGGGTAGCACAATTAAACTATGCCAGCCAAATTGTATGAACTTTTGATTTTCCTGTATGTATTTCGGAAGGAAATTTATGCCTTCATGTTTATTTTCTTTTTCTTCAAAATATTCTAATCCCGCGGTAATTGGGAATGCAAAAGCTGATAAGTTTTCTCGTTGTTCTTCAGATAAACCGGTAAGATCAATACCTTCAAAACTTAATTCAGTAACATTTGCTTCCGGAAAAGTTCCATAAAAAGACAGAACCAAATTTTCAGAATTATCTTCCCCGCAAAGAATAACATTATCCAACCTCGGGATTCCGCCATTTTCCATTTCAAGAAGAATTTTCGAAAAGTAAACATCATAAGTGTGAATATCCTTAGTACCAATATCTAATGATGAACCAATGTGCGTTAGTTTATCACCTTTAAGGAAAATTAGTTTACTTGATTCATGACCGGTATTGATTATAAGTGTGTAATCTTCTTCAAAAAACTTATTTGTTTTAGCAACGTAATGTGCTAGTGCGGTTTCCGAATTTTTTATTGTAGCAATTTTATAAAATTTCTTACCATTGTGACTAGCCCAAGAGTTTATAAAATTGACACTAGTGTTATCTTCACGGATAAAAACACTATGTAAAGTTTTATCATCAATTTTAATATAATCAATGGTATCAGCAGTAATACTAATATTTTTATGCTTAGCTATATCCTTAATGATAGCTTCAATATTTTTATTTTTATTGCTGTTGATATGTCCTGTAAAATTATGATGATTAACTACCGGATCTGTAACTACAGGTACAAACTCGGCATTTTTTAGTTCTTCCTTACCAAAATAATCAGCAGCAAAACCAACATCATTTTTATCTACAGTAGCTAATTGATTACTTGCGCTATCTTCAATGCTTTCTATACTAAATTCTGTTTCAAAACCCTTTAAAGAATTCTCAGTATTATTTTCTGCCATTGGGTCATTAAAACTTTCTCCACCGGACATAATCATTGAAAAAGTTTTTCGAATTTTAATTCCATCTTTTTCTTTTGATAGAATTACAATTTTAGTATCATGTCCTTCTGAGGAAACACAAACAATTGGTTTCATTTTTTACACCGCCTTAAATAATTGACGTATTCTATTTTTATTATTTGCAAAGGCAATCATATTTTCTTTAGATATTTTTCTTTGCTGGTAAAGTCTCATTAGATCTTGTTCCATGGTAATCATTCCCATCTGACCACCCTGATTCATCATCATATAAATTTCACTAGTATTATTGTTTTTTATTGCTGCCTTAACGCTTGGAGTTACTACTAGTACTTCTTTTGCCAATACAAGATTACCATCCATTCCAGGCACTAATTTTTGAGAAACAACTGAAACAAGAACATCTGCCAAACGCATTCTAACCCTTTCTTGCTCAACCGGATTTACTTCAGCAATAATCCTATCTATAGACTCTATTGCCGATGAAGTATGTAGAGTTGAAAATACTTTATGACCTGTATCAGCAACTTCAAGTGATGCTAATATGGTATCCGGATCTCTCATCTCACCAATAACAATTATATCAGGATCTTGTCGCAAGGCTTGAGTAACACCTTCTTTGAAAGACAACACATCTCTTCCTACTTCTCTATGCTTAATTATACATTGATTTGAAGTATGAACAAATTCGATAGGTGAAGCAATTACAATCAGCTGACAAGGATTTGTTTGATTATGGTAGTTAATAATTGCATCCAGTGTTGTTGATTTACCGGATCCAGTAATACCAGTAATTAAAGATAGACCAAATTTAATGTAGTTATGACTCATTGCTTGAAGTGCGTACGGGTGAAACTCGTAACTTTCTAATGCACGTAAATTACTTGAAATTGCCCTCATGTTTAGCGTAAGAGCATCAAGGTCGTAATAAGCATCCGCTCTAAATCTAACATTTACATTGGTTTTGATATACCTGAAAGTGTAGCTGAAATCTATATTTCTATTTATTAATAAATGTCTATGCTGATTTTTATTTAATAATGTTGCAATTAATAATGTTGCTTCATCAATCTTTAAATTTGGTAAGTCCTTAATCCTTTGCTTAATACCCTGAATTCTAAACCAAATATAATTTGCTGCACCTGGGCCACCTATTTCAATATCTGAGGCACCTCTATCAACCATTACTGTCAGTACATGATTAAAGAATTTAATTAAAGTATCTTTGTCTTCAATTGAAAGATTCTCAGAATGTTCAACTATATAATTGGTACGATCCGGACCAGTATATGTTTCAGGAATTGTTTTTGCAAATTTTGATAATATTTCTAAAGCTTGATTTATCATAATAATTTCTTTTTCTTAGTCTTCCATTGTTGCGCCAATTACTTCTTGAATTGATGTTAATCCAAGTTTGGCTTTCTCTAATCCGTTTTCTCTAAGATTTAAAGTACCATCTTTTCTAGCTTGAATTCTTATTCTTTCCTCATCAACCTCAACACCTGAGCTAACTATTATTTCTCTTATTTCCTTTGTAAAATAAAGTGCTTCGTGAACAGCTAATCGTCCTTTAAATCCGGTATTATTACATTTTTCACAACCTACAGATTCAAAAACTTCATAGTTTTTCCATTCTTCTGCATTCAGGCCTGCTGCTATCATTTCTGCTTCATCAAATTCAGTAACTTTCCTTTTGCAGTTATTGCAAAGCTTTCTTATAAGCCTTTGAGCCACAATTATATTTATTGCATAAGCTATTAAAAATGGTTCGACACCCATTTTATATAGTCTTGCTACAGCACTTGGAGCATCATTAGTATGTAGTGTAGAAAAAGTTAGGTGACCGGTATTGGCTAATTTTACTGCTGTTTCCGCTGTCTCTTTATCTCTCATCTCACCAACTAAAACAATATCAGGATCGTGCCTAAGAATGGATCTAATAGCTTGCTCAAAATCCATTTTATGACCTATTTTAAGCTGTCTGGCACCTTCAATTACATACTCAACGGGATCTTCAACAGTTAAAACATTTACAGTAGGATCTATTACTTGATACAATGCTGCTATTAGAGTAGTACTTTTACCGCTACCGGTTGGCCCGGTAAGAATAACCATTCCCTGAGGCTGATTAATTGCTTTTTCAAATGCCGTATTTGCATAACCGACTAATCCAAGTTTACTTAAGTCCCTGATAACATTCCTATCATCAAGGATTCTAATAACAATACTTTCAAATTTATTTTTAAGCTCAGTTCCAACCATTGGGAGAACCGAAACTCTAAATCTTATTATATAATTATCAATTTGCCTTTGGATAAAACCATCTTGTGCCTGTTCTCTTTCAAATCTATCCAATCCCTTCGATCTATCTTTTACTACAGCCATAACTGCTTCAGGCAAAGTATTATCTTGAACATACCATCTAGCTAGTTTTCCATCTTGACGAAAATGAATTTCTGTTTTTTTAGCACTGGTAGGGAAAACATGAATATCACTTACTCCTCTACGCACACCTTCAACTAGAGCTCCTTCTACTAAATTTACTAAAGCACTTTTATTTATTTCAGAATCTAGTTGTTCTTCAGAAACGGCTGCCTCATCAATTTCAACATCCAATAATTCTTCCGATGATTCAACCATCTGTAAAAATTCATTTTCTTGCGGAATTAATAATTCTGCTAATTTAGCATAATCCTTTTCCCGAATAAAATTTAACTCATATTTTTTGGCTTTAAGTGCGTAAGCAATTTTTGTAAGTGTTCTATCTGTTGGATCAACAGCTGCCAGAATTAATTTATCCTTAATTCTTTCATCATACTTATAGGGTAATACTTTATGTTGAACAAGTAAATTTTTTACATCATCAGTAACGTCATTAATAATACCTTGCAGAGTATTTACTCTGGCTTCATTAAACTCATCTATATTAAAATTTATTTCTTTAAAAGCATAAAGAATGGCAATTTCACGGAATATGACATCATGATCAAATCCGAAATCTTGAACTAAAATCTGACCTAAATTTCGTTTTGCCCCGGTTAAATCTTTCTCCTTAGCTTCAAGGGCCTTTTGTAAAATTTCAAGATCAATTATTCCTTTCTTTAATAGGAGATAACCAATCTTATCTGTCATTTCTAATTTTTCTTCAACCATAGTACTGAGACCAATCCTTTTACATAACCGGTGGTTTTGGATTTATTGTAGCCGTTTCTGCCGAAACTAATGTGAGACCAATCATCACAATCATAATCACCATTGCAATAAACACCTGAATCATTTCAATAACATTTTTTAACCTAAAGACAGTTTCACTTTCATAATAATTAGATAGCTGATAAGCCGTATTTTTTATTGTACCTGTTTCTTCGCCAGAATGGAATCTTGAAATTGCAGTAGATGTAAATATGCCACTCGCTTCCAGTGCTTCCGTAAGTCCAATACCTTTACTTACCATCAATGGAATCGAAACATTTTTAATCTGACCTTCGAAATAACTGTTACCTGTTGCTTCGGCAGCAATTCTGATTGGCTCAATACTATCAGCAGAACCAGTATAAAGAGTATAAAATACTCTACAAAACACTTCTATATTTGTTTTATGTATCAAAGAGCCCATTACGGGTATTTTCATCATATACTTATCTGTTAAGTATTTCCCTTTTTCAGTTTTAGAAAAACGCCAAAGAAGAATAGGAGGAAGAAATATTACTAAAGTGATTAATATCGGATTTCCTAAAATAAAGTCACTAAAATCCAAAGTTGCAGCCGTCATTGGGGGCAATGGGATACCAAACTTCAAAAATAGCTTTGCAGTTTCCGGAAATATATAACCAACATAAAATAGCACCGCAAGAAATAGAACAAATAATGTAATCATCGGTGTTATTAATGCACTTCTTAAATTCTTTTTGAATTCTTGTTGTCTTTCTAAAAATTTTGCGGTAGCTTTATAAATTTCCGTCATATTACCACTTTTTGATGCCAGACCCAGCATATAAGCGGTAAATTTTCCAAAGACCGTTTGATATTTTATATAAACTTGCTCACTATCAGCGCCCTTTTTCAATTCATTATTTATCTGTTTTATAGTTTCCCTTAATGCTTTGTTTTCTAAATCATTAGAAAGTAAAGTCATAATTTCATTAAAAGGTAGTTTTTGCTCTAAAAGTTCTGCACTTATTTTTACATAAGATACAATTTCTTGAGTAGGTGGTTTAAAATTAAATTCGAAAAGTTTTTTATTTACAGAAACAACCTGGTAGCCAAGTTTGGTTAATGCTGCAGTAACTTCTGATTTATTAAAAGCTTTTTGTTCGCCTGAAAATGGTTTTTCATTCCCTTTCTTAACTTTATAAAGATAAATGGATTTTTTCTCAATGGCTTTGGTTTTTAATCCGTGCTTAGAAACTAGTTCATTTATTTTCTTTTTAGCTTGAGAAACTGTTGGGGCACTAATTGTTCCTACTATGGATTGACCGTTGGCTTTGAGGGCATTAAATCGTAATTCAACCATAACACTATCTTTATTATTAATAAAAGAAGGCTAATAAAACTCTAGTTTTTGCTTTACTAGCCTTAAGAATTATAAAACTATTTTTATAATCGGTACAAATCGATTTTATTTTAGAAGTTTCCGAAATAAGTTGTATCAATTTCATTTTTGCTGACAACCATTGTAACGGTAAAAGGTGTGCTTCCATCAGCTCCTGTCTCGGTACCTGTTGCAACTAAAGTAACTGTACCAGTTGTTCCAGATGTAATGGTTGGTGTGCCCATATCTGCAGACATATTAGCAGTTCTTTCTAAAGAAGAAGGAATTGCCCAGCCGGTGAATGAATTTCCGCCGCCACCCATAGCAGTTGGTTTTCTAAAATGTTGTTGTGCCATTGAGGCTAATGTTGTAAGATCTGAAATAACAGCATCTCTGTTTGCATTTTTACTACTTGCTGTAAATACATTAATACCAACTACAACTGCGATACCAACAATAATAACTCCTAATACGATTAATAATAACTGTTGTTGACCCATTATTTAACTCCTTTTGATTTGTTAATGAGAATAATTTCTGAAAACTTACATTAACTATCGAAAGAACTGTGCCAAAGTTGAAATGTGGTAATATTTTCCAAAAAGGTGATTTATATCACAAGGTGATGTTTAATAATGAGTCATGGATGGCTAATATTGGATATTTTATTAAAATGGAACAATAGTCTAGTTTTTTATCGGTAATCTTTACATGTAATAACGACTGTAAAATTAGTTAATTATTATAGCTTGTAAAGAATCTCGTGTAACATGCATCTGAATTTGTACCGAATCAGTATCAGTAACAAGTTCATTACCGGTACCTGTAATTATTACCAATTCCTGGACAATGCTTGTGTTAACAAAATTACCAGCTACTGTAGAGGTATATTCCTTCGGAATTGTCCAGCCAACAAAAGAGTTCCCCCCCCCGCCTAATAATTTTGGTTTTCTATAATACAACTGGGCTTCACTTGCTAAAATCGTACATTCATTTAAAATTTCTTCTCTTTTTTGTTCAATTGCATTTGCAGTAAACAAGTTTATCCCTACTGCAACCATGATGCCTACGACTATTACTCCCATAACTATAAGAAGAAGTTGTTGTTGTCCCACTATATTCTCACTCTTTTATTTAATAAATGATACATAAAGTAATATTCGATTAAATCTAAGAAAATTTTAGACAATTGAACATTTTTAACAATTACGCTCAATAACCTTGCCAGAATATAAGTTAATCTATCGAGTGAATTAATTTAGAGGAAAAACATAGAAAATAAGGGCTTTATCTTCTATGCTTAATATGTAATTCTCTTAATTGTTCATCACTAACATTTGATGGAGATTCATCCATTAATGATAAACCACTGGTTGTTTTAGGGAAAGCAATTAAATCTCTTATAGAATCTTCTCCTGCAAATAACATTACCATTCTATCCAATCCGAATGCAATTCCACCATGAGGAGGCGCACCGTATTTAAAAGCATTCATTAAAAATCCGAATTTATCATTTGCTTCTTCCTTAGAGATTCCGAGTGCTTTAAACATTTTAGCTTGTATTTCAGAATTAAATATTCTTAAACTCCCCCCTGCAATTTCATTACCATTCATAACTAAGTCATACGCTTTAGCATGTACTTTCCCTGGTTCACTATCTAGGAAATCGATATCAGTATCTTGAGGTGAAGTAAATGGATGATGCATTGCATAAAATCGTTGGGTTCCATCATCCCATTCAAACAGGGGAAATTGAGTAATCCAAACCAATTTATCTTCTTTTGATTGTTTCAGGAGCTCTAATCTTCGCGCCATTTCAAGCCTAAGATTGCCCATTATTGAGAGTGTTTTATTATTGTGACCGGAAATAATTAAAACTAAATCACCTACTTTTGCGTTTAAAGCATTAATAATGGATTGTTTTTCTTCATCGGTTAAAAACTTTGCAATTGGTGCTTCCAAACCTTCTTCTTTTACTCTCATCCATATTAAACCGCCGGCACCTTGTTTTTTTGCAAAGTCAGTTAATACATCCAGCTGATTACGGGTATAATCTCCACATCCTTTTGCCAATAATGAAGTAATTATTCCACCATTTTCAATTGTATCTTTAAAAACACGAAATTCCGAAGTATGAAAAGTTTCATTAAGAGTTTTCATTTCGAGACCAAATCTAAGGTCAGGCTTATCGCTTCCATATTTTTCCATTGCTTCGGCATAGGTTAATCTTGGTATAGGGCCTTCTAATTCAATTCCTTTGAGTTTTGAAAACAATGTTTTCATTAATCCTTCAACCATTTCGAATATTGATTCTTCATTAATAAATGACATTTCAACATCAATCTGGGTAAATTCAGGTTGTCTATCTGCCCGCAAATCTTCATCTCTAAAACATTTCACAATTTGAAAATATCTATCATAACCCGATACCATTAATAGCTGTTTATATGTTTGAGGAGATTGCGGTAAAGCGTAAAAACTTCCTTTGTGCAATCTACTTGGAACAAGAAAATCTCTTGCTCCCTCAGGAGTACTTTTCATTAATATAGGAGTTTCAATTTCTAAAAAATTCTGCGAATCAAAATAATTTCTAATAATTTGATAAAATTTATGCCTAAGAATTAAGTTCTTCTGCATTCTATCCCGTCTAAGATCCAAATATCTATATTTCAATCTAAGTTCTTCACTAACTTCAATATCATCTTTAATTTGAAATGGAGGTGTTTCAGCTTCATTTAAAACAATTAGATTATCAACCATCACATCAACATGGCCGGTAGATAGCATAGAATTTTCAGTGCCTTCAGGTCGTTTTCTTACTTTACCTTCTATTGATATTACGAACTCACTTCTAAGGCATTTGCTTAGTTCATGTGAATCTTTGTTATATGTAGGTTCAAAAACAACTTGAGTGATACCGTATCTATCTCTTAGATCAATAAATATAACTCCCCCGAGATCCCTTCTATTATCAACCCAACCATTTAAGATTACTTTTTGACTAATCTGCTCTTCATTAAGATCATTGCAAGTATGTGTTCTAATCTGAAAATCCATTTTTTAGCCTAATTTTGATATTTTTTTTAATTTAAGCTTGGCAAAATAAGCAAATAACGATGCTTATTCAATGTGGGATTTGATTTAAAATACAAAAGTCCGGCTAAAACCGGACTTTTTAAACATTTTAGTAAATAATTATACTATTCTGCAGATCCTGAAATTAAAATTTCATTATTTGAATTAGCGCCTTCAGTTGATATTTTAATAGAAACAGGTTCGGCAAATACTGTATCCGCTTTAGTATCAAAAGCTATAAATGAAAAAGAGGTCCAACTCTTGCTTTGCGTATCCGGAAACTTAATGTCTGTTGCTCCAATTACATCTATAAATTCACTTTCAATAGATACTTTTATAGTTTGATTTTCCGACATCGGATTATCATTTACATCGGCAATCGTATATGTAAATGATTGTGAACCACCATTTTCTAATACAAAAGAAGTTGGACTAACACCTAGGATTGGAGGACCTGATTGCAGTCTAACTGTTTCAGTTGTAATATTATTTAATTCTTCATCAGCGGTAGATGCTGTAACTCTAAAAAATCCTTTGCCATAAACAGGATCTTCAGGCCAAGGTTCCGTTAACAATTTAACGGTTGCTGTTCCTGATTCCCCAGTTAGATTTGATCCGCCAATAATACCATAATTTGTTGTAAAATAAATTGCAGTTCCTGGGCGTACAGGATTATTATATTTATCACCAGCATAAGCGGTAAAATCTATTGATTCTCCAATTATCCCTAAAAATGGATAATTTAATTTTTCACTGGCAACATAAAATATATCTTCAACCGGAAATCCACCATAAATAGTTATTAATATTGGTTTTGATATAATTGATTTTCCATCAACAACGGCTTCTGCAATTATTTGACACACACCGGCAACTTTACCGGTATTTAATGACACGGATGCCCTACCAAGAGCATTAGTTGTGATTGATGAAGGATACAAATACTCTCCACCACCTGGAGTAGCACCAAATCTAAAACTTATATCAATGGCGTTATTTTCCCCGATAACAATTCCGCTTGAATCCATTACTTCAAAAATTATTTGAGCGCTTTCAATAGCACCACTTTCCTTTACTCCAACTGATTGAGCTGATTGGGAATGCAAATAAATTGAGGCAGCTCTACCTGAGAATCCACCTGCATTAGAGCTTTCGTCCTTTGATAATTGAAATATCGGGACATCTGCTGTTGTATTAACAATCGCAAATATTGCCGTAGTGTCTTGAAAATACCCGGCTTTAAATGCAATAACAGTCAAATCACGATCACTTTCCATTTCGAATGTTGTTGAAAATTCTCCTTCAGCATCAGTTGTTGTCCCTTTAACAATAGAACCATCAGAAATTTTAATAATTGCTCCGGATAGATTTTCACCTGATTCTCCAGAAACAACTTTCCCGGAAACAGTCACTGCATTCGTAGAATCATCTGCAGTACTATCGGTCGGATCGTCTTTCTTGGTTTCACAGCTCATTAAAAATATAGAAAGGATTAATGCAAAGGCAATCAAAATGTGATTTTTTTTCATGATATTATCTTTTATTTTAATTTATAGTTTTTGATATAAATAATAATCGGCTATAGTAATATATTGTTGAGCTTTTTTTCGAATAAAATTTTCAATTAAATAGCTACAAGTAGTTATAATTATCAATTCGAGACATTTAATATTTTGATTTTAATTCAAAAGCTTAGCCAAATTTTTATACTTGCTTAAATTGTGATGGTTATCACAAATAAACAGGGAGTGAATTGTTGAGGCAAGAATTAAATTAAAATACTATTATAGGAACTAGTTAAAAAGTATAATGGTACTAGAGTTACCGTTTAGATAAAAATTGTAGTTAAGGTTTAAGGTTGCTAAAACATGAAACACATCCTTTTATATTATTTGCTGATTTCTTTTTTACCTCTTATGGCTCAGCAAGAATCGTTTCTTCAAATAGCTAGAGTTAAATATTTGGGTGGTGGAGATTGGTATAATGATCCTTCAGCAGAAGTAAATTTACTGAAGTTCATTTCAGAAAATACCAACATTAATACAAACCCTAATTACATTGTTGTAGATTTAGAAACAAATGATATATTAAATTTTCCAATAACATTTTTAACAGGTCATGGTAATATTGTTTTTTCCGATAAAAACATTCAATTGCTTAGAGAGTATTTTGAAAATGGTGGATTTATGATTATTGATGATGATTATGGTCTTGATAAGTCTCTCAGAAGAGAAATAAATAAATTATACCCGAATAATAAATTACTTGAATTACCTTTCGACCACGATATTTATCATTCCGTTTATGATTTCGAAATTGGACCACCTAAAACACACGAACATGATAATAAACCGTCAAGAGGATATGGATTATTCTTAGGAAGACGAATGGTCATATATTATACAACTGAAAGCAATCCAAGTGATGGCTGGGCAAATAAGGATATTCATAATGATCCTGAAGAAAAAAGAATTGAAGCACTTAGATTTGGGACTAATATTATAGCTTATGCATTATCAAATTGATTTTGAAAAATGAAAGAACCGCAATTAAATAAAAAAAAGTTATTTTATAAGATTTCCGGTTTCGTTAAAAGGGAAAATTTATTGAGTATCTCCGCGGTATTTCTTAATTCTGCAGTAATTTTTCTTTTAATAATTCTACTTATTTCAATTTTAGAATACCTTAACTATTTTAGCTCTAAGACCAGGTTAATATTTTTCGTTTCACTCATAATTAGCTTTTCACTTGTATTTATTTTCTTCTCTTTTAGATATGTTATAAATTATTTCAGCACTAGTTCAGACCGCTTAATAAAACTTGGAGCAAAAAGGATTGGGAAACTTTTTCCTAACTTAAGAGATAATCTGCTGAATTCAATTCAACTTTTAGAAAATAAAAACATTAACTCGCAAGAATTAATAACGGCTGCATTAGATAAAGTATATAAGCAATCTTCACATATAAATTTTCTTGAGAAGATTAATTATTCTGAAATAAAAAAAACTTCAAGAAATTTTATTATAGTATTTTTAAGCCTGATTACTATATTTACCTTCATTACTCCTTTAAGAACAGCCGGAGTTAGATTAATAAATTTCAATTCCGAATTTACCAAACCGTTTGATTTTTCACTGGAAGTTATAACCGGAAATAAAAAAATAAAAAAAGGTGAAAATGTTTCGCTGGAAATTAAGGCTAAAGGAATTATTCCGGAAAACATTATTATATCAACTAAAACAACAATAGATGCAGAAATAACCGAGCACATAATAAAACAAGATTCAACAGATACTTTTTTTTTAGAATTAAGAAATGTGAAGAATTCGGTTACTTATTTTGCCAAAAAAAATAATGTAATTACAGATACCTACTATGTAACCGTTACAACTGCTCCCATTATTAGTAATTTATCTTATAAAATTACTCCTCCTAAATACACAAGACAGCCGGTTATTTTTCAAGAAAATAACGGAAATATTACAGCATTAAAAGGATCAAAAGTTAATTTTAATTTGACTTCTACAAAAAATTTAAAAAGTGCAGTAAGAGTTACACAAAATGGTATTTTCGATTCACTAAATATATCCGAGTCGAAAATATCCGGCCAAATGATAGTCAATAAAGACTCAAAATATCATTTCCAACTATTGGATAATGAAAATAATTATAATGAAAATCCAATTGAATACTCAATTAAAATGATACCGGATAATTTCCCAACTATCGAAATAATAAGACCAGAACAAATATCACTTATCCCGGCTAATGATATAGTTAGTATCAATCATAATGTTACTGATGATTATGGATTTACAAAGCTAAAATTAAAATACAGCATCAACAAAGATGATAGTTCTGACAATTATAATGAGATTGAATTGGCGGTTGACAAAAAAGAAATTGAACAATCTCTTTTTTATAACTGGGATGTATCAAGACTTGGATTAAAGGGAAACGAAATAATCTCATATTATTTAGAGGTTTTTGATAATGATTTTATAAGTGGACCTAAATCAACAAAGACTTCAATTTATAAATTAAGGGTTCCGACTCTTGATGAATTATTTACACAAGCAGATGATTTACAAGAATCCGCTATTGAAGATCTCGTAAAAACCGTGGAAGATGCAAAAGAACTAAAAGAGGAATTAGAACAAATAAGCAATGACATGAAACAAAATGAAAAGGAAATCAGTTGGAATGAAAAGGAAAGGATAGAAGATTCAATGAAAAAGTTTGATGAAATTTCTTCAAAAATAGATAATGTGCAAGAAAAATTAGAAAATCTGCGAAAGAATTTGGCAGAAAATAATTTGCTCTCGGAAGAAACGATGCAAAAATATAATGAACTTCAAGATTTAATGGATGAACTAAATAGTGATGAAATGAAAAAAGCTTTAGAGAATATGCAGAAATCGATTGAGAATTTAATGAGAGATAAGGTTCAACAAAATTTAGATAATTTATCTATGAATGAAGAAATGTTCCAAAAAAGTATTGAAAGAACTTTGAATCTCTTGAAAAAAATACAAATTGAACAAAAAATGGATGAAGTTATAAAACGAACGGAAGAAATTGTTGAAGATTTAAATAATCTCTCAAAGGAAACCGAAAATAAAGAAAATAAGAATAATACAAGGAATGAAGAATTAGCAGAAAAACAAAAAAATATAGAAAATCAATTGGATAATCTTGGAAATGAGATGAACAATTTAGAACAGAAAATGAATGAAGTACAAGATATGCCAAAGAAAAAAATGGAAAACTTGAATCAAGAAATTGCTGATCAGAATAATCAAGAGCTTTCTAAGGAAGCAATGGAAAATCTACAGAATGAAAATCCTTTTGATGCTCTAAAAAATCAACAGCAACTATCTGAAAACATGAAATCAAATTTAAATCAACTTCAGCAAATGCAGCAACAAATGCAGCAACAATCACAACAAATGGTAATGCAAAATATGCTTAAGGCTATTGATAATATTATTGGATTGTCAAAAGATCAAGAAAAACTAAATGGAGAAACCGAAAAATTAAGATCGCAACCACGTGAACTACCAAAGATGGCCCAATCGCAGATGGAAATAAAACAAAACCTTGATAATATATTAAAACAATTAAATCAGCTTTCTCAAAAAACGTTTGCAATATCGCCGGAAATGGGAGAAGCATTGGGTAAAGCAAAAAATAATATGAATAAATCGATTGATGGAATGCAAAATAGAAATGGTCAGCAATCAATGTCAAACCAAGGTGAGGCAATGAGTAATTTGAATGGAGCAGCATCATTTCTCCAAAATGCTCTCCAAAGTATGATGCAAGGCGGAGGACAAAGCGGCGGCGGAATGATGTCTCTAATGCAGCAATTGCAACAAATGGCTCAACAACAAATGGGATTAAATAAACTAACACAAATGATGAAACAGGGACAATTAAGTATGCAGCAACAAGCTCAAATGCAAAGATTAGCCCGGGAACAAGCTGCAATTCAGAAATCACTGAACGATTTGAATAGAGAAGCTAGAGAAGCCGGTGAATCGAAAAAACTTGCGACTGATTTAGAAAGAATTTTGCAAGATATGAATGAAGTAATATCAGGCCTTAATACCCAAAAAGTTGATGATGATTTAATAAAAACCCAAGAAAAAATATTATCGAAATTACTTGATGCACAAAGATCCATAAATGAAAGAGATTTTGAAAAAAATAGAGAATCATTATCAGGTAAACTGTTTGATGTAAAATCTCCCGATCAATTACTTTTAAATACCGAAATAGCAAAAGATCTATTACGGGAGGAATTACTTAAATCAATAAAAGAGGGATATACAAAAGATTATGAAGAACTAATAAGAAGATATTTCGAAAGTCTAAATCAATCTTCAATTAACAATTAAATCGCTATAATCATAATTTAAGTATAGAGATATCTTTTTATTTTTTTTGTCGGTGTTTTCTCAAATGGTTCAGGTTGTTCTACAATTTTATTTATTTTGGAAAAACTTGAAACTCTTTCATTTACCGTTGACATTATTTCGTTTAGAAGCTGATCAATTTTTTTTCGTGCTCCAGATTCATTAACATTTTTTAATCCCAACTCTTCATCCAATTCTTCATAATTTAGATGAACCCTGGCAATTATTTTACCGCCCGACTCATAGACTAACGTTTCAAGGACAAAACCATTTTCGTTAATTATAGATTCTATTTCTTCGGGATATATGTTTTTACCATTTGAACCAATTATTACATTTTTTGATCTGCCCTTCAAAAACAAAAATCCATCTTTATCAATATATCCTAAATCCCCTGATTTAAACCAGCCATCAGATGTTAGAATTTCTTTTGTTTTCTCAGGATCTTTATAATATCCTTTCATTACATTAGGGCCCTTTATATATACTTCTCCCTCACCAGTAGTTTCATCAGGATCAACAATTTTTATTTCCATACCATATAGTACGGAACCGCTGGCCCCAAATCTAACTCCAAAATTATCAGTACCAGTAACAAGTGGAGAAGTTTCTGTAAGTCCGTATCCAAGTGCATAAGGAAATTTTGCTTCTCTTAAGAATTTTTCACAATCGGCGGCCAAAGCTGCACCGCCAATACAAAACATTCTTAAACTTCCCCCAAATGTATCTTGTAACTTTTTACCTGCAACTTTATTGATTTTCTTTCTAATCATAGGGACTTTGTAGAGGTTTCTCGTTACGGTTTTTCTATTAATTTCCGGTAAAATTTTCATTTTATAAATTTTTTCAATAATGAGAGGAACGCTTATCATTATGGTAGGTTTAACTTTTTTTAATGCCGGTAACAAGATTGCGGCCGTAGGAGGCTTCTCTAGATAATAAACAGTCGTTCCAACCATAATCGGAGTTATTAAACCTAATGTACACTCCATCGTATGCGCTAATGGTAATTGAGATAACATTCTGTCATCATCATTAATATCAACAAATTCCGTTGTTGCTATTGCATCAAAAACAATATTTTTATGTGTAAGCATTACTCCCTTAGAATGACCGGTTGTTCCGGATGTATATACTATTGCTGCCAAATCATCTTCTTGAACATCATCATGCTTAACACCAACAAATTTTAAAGCAGCATCTAAAATTTTCGAAAATTCTCTCTTACCTTCCTTAAGAGTATCACTAATAAAATCAGGTTTCGAATGAGGAATTATGCTGAAGTCATCAATTAGGATGTGCGTGGTTAACGCATCGAAATTCAACTCTTCTACTTTTTCATAAAGTTTTGCCGAAATAAATATTGCTTTGCTGCCGGAATGCCTTAGAATGTGATGAACATCTGCAGATTGAAATTCAGTCATAATCGGTACTGCAATAGCTCCTATGGTTGTAATGGCAAAATATGCAACACCCCAATTAGGCGTATTTTCGCTTATTATAGCAACCCGGTCCCCACTTACAATGCCCTGGTCTTTTAGAAATTCAGATATTTTTTGAACCTTATTATCGAACTCAGTATAACTTATAGCATTTCCTTCAATACCGGATAGGGCAATTTTAGTAGGAAATAATTTTACAGATCTTTTTAGAACTTCAGAAATAGTTAATTTATCTAGGTTTACCATTCCCCAACCTTTTAATTTATTTTGATTTTAGAAAATACTAAAGTTTTCTATTCTTTAAAAAAAGAAAACCCACTATTTAAGCAGGCTTTCTAAATAAAAATATTAAACAAAGTTTTAAGCTTTTTCTTCCCATATTTGACATAACTCAATTATTGTTCTGGTAGCCATTTCCATATCCTGGATTGCAACATATTCAGTTATAGCATGAAAGTTATGACCCCCGGCAAAAATATTGGGTGTAGGTAAACCCATGAAGCTTAATCTTGATCCATCTGTTCCACCTCTAATTGGATGCTGAATAGGAGCAATATTCAATTTATTAAGTGCTTCAAGAGCATATTCTTCAACTTCCGGATACTGTAATAATACATTTTTCATATTTCTGTATTGTTCAATAACTTTAAACTCTGCAGTTGATCCCGGGAAATTAGCAACTGTTTTATCAACTAACTCTTTTAGAAAATCCTCAAACTCTTTTAGTTTACTATCTATAAAATCTCTAATAATAAATTTCAAAACGGTTTTCTCTTCATTGCCACTTATTGACGTACAATGAACATAACCTTCTCTTCCTTCTGTGGTTTCCGGAGATAATCGATCTTTCGGTAATAACTCCATGAAATAAGAAGCAAGTTTTAGCGAATTTATCATTTTCCCTTTTGCATATCCGGGATGAACATTTTTACCAATAAATTCAATATTAACGGCATCGGCACTAAAGGTTTCTGTTTCAATTTCACCTCTAGTTCCGCCATCCATAGTGTACGCAAATTTAGCTCCAAATTTTTCAACATCAAATTTTTCTGCACCACGCCCTACTTCTTCATCCGGAGTAAAACAAATCTTAATTGTACCATGTTTAACTTCCGGATGCTGAACTAAATAACTCATAGCATCGACTATTTCTGCAATACCGGCTTTATCATCTGCACCGAGCAAGGTAGTCCCATCAGTTGTAATGATATCAAAACCATTCATATCCTTTAATTCCGGATTACTTTCTGCATCAATTACTTTTCCATTTAATAATGTAATATCTCCACCTTGATAATTCTTCAGAATCTGTGGATTAACATCCTTTCCACTAACCGCAGGTGAAGTATCTACATGAGCAATAAAACCAATTACAGGAACATCTTTATCCGTGTTAGTCGGTAGTGTAGCAATTACATATCCGTTTTCATCCATATATGCATCGGCTAATCCAATTTCTTTCAGTTCCGTAACCAAATCCTTTGAAAGTTCTAACTGTTTTGGATCACTGGGAAATGTTGTTGATTCTTCATCTGATTGAGTATCATATTTTACATATTTTAAAAATCTATCAATGCAGGTAAATTGATAATTTGAATCGAACATATTTGGCCTCAAAATTTTGATTAATATAAATAGATTTATGCTTCATTATATCTAAAAAGGGAAATAAATTCAATATAAGTATGTCTTATTTTTTTTATCCAATTTAATTATATTGGAATGCCTTTTTAACTTGAGAATTTTGATATGAATACAGTAACTTTAATTAAGAAAAAAAGAGACGGTAAAACTCTCTCAGAGGACGAAATAGTTTTTTTAATCAATTCATATACAAAAAAAAATATCCCCGATTATCAGTTTTCTGCTTTTTTAATGGCATGTTTTCTTAAGGGATTAAATAAAAAGGAGACTTCAGCTTTAACTAAAGCCATGCTAAACAGTGGTAAAGTAATTGATTTATCCAATATTTCCGGGTACAAAGTTGATAAACATTCCACCGGGGGTGTAGGTGATAAAACTTCTCTAATTCTAGCACCAATTGTTGCAGCGGCAGGGGTAAATGTTCCGATGATATCCGGAAGAGGATTAGGGCA
>Ga0209633_10000323_pt1 | contig 56724 bp, 51 predicted proteins | sample Cruoilmetagenom1_FD_187290 | JGI IMG/M metagenome (GOLD analysis project Ga0209633, IMG submission 187290) | Oil polluted marine microbial communities from Coal Oil Point, Santa Barbara, California, USA - Sample 1 (SPAdes) (version 2) | ecosystem: Environmental > Aquatic > Marine > Oil seeps ... | reverse complement strand
AGCTTCGCTCGACCGGCTCTTTTGAGGGGTGCTAAAGACCTTTTGCGATGAGCTTGGCTGCCTGCACCGCCACCTCCTCGAAATCGAGATCGCCCCTGGAAACGGCATCGCAGAGCGCGTCGATGCGCCCGTCCTCACTGACCGACATCCGGTCGCGCAGCAAATCGGCGGCGGTCGAAGCAATCAGCTTGCGCATGCGCACGCGCGCGGCCTGCTCGCGGTCACGAAGATCGAGCTGGCCGTGATGGCGCGCGATTTCGGCCACAAGCTCTGGGATCCCCTCCCCCGCAACTGATGCGGTCTTCATCACAGGAACATCCCAATCGCCGCGTTGGCCGAGCGCGAGGGCATCACGGAGCTGGGCCTCGGTGCGGTCAGCAAGCGGCATGTCGGCCTTATTGACCACCAGTATATCGGCGATTTCCAATATCCCGGCCTTGACCGCCTGAATATCGTCACCAAGACCGGGGGCACTGACAACCAAAACCGTCTGGGCTATATCCATAATCTCGACCTCCGACTGTCCGGTACCGACGGTCTCGACGATGACGATATCAAAGCCGGCAGCGTCCATCACGTCGACCACCCGCGCGGCAGCCCGCGATAGGCCGCCCAGATGGCCGCGCGCGGCGAGGGAGCGCACGAACACACCAGCATCGCCGCCATGCTCGGACATGCGGATACGGTCGCCGAGGATGGCCCCGCCACTAATCGGGCTCGATGGGTCGACCGCGACCACGCCGACTTTCTGGCCGGCGGCGCGGTAGTTCGCGATCAGCACATTCAGCAGCGTTGACTTGCCGACCCCCGGCGCACCGGTAATGCCGATGACCTGAGCCCGGCCGGCGCGGCCATATACCGCTCCCAGCACCGCCTTGGCGTCGGCCCGGTCGTTTTCAACCGCGGTGATGGCGCGCGCGAGCGCCACACGCTCGCCGTTTCCCAGGTGCGCCGCCCATTCGTCGCTGGTAAGGGCCTTACGCTGCGCCATTGCCTTCATATCCAAATGGTGTGCGCTTACGGCTCAAGCCCGGTGCGGAGGAAATCCACAAATGTCCGCGCAATTTCGGCGGGCGTGGCACGGCCTTGACGATACCAGGTGAAGGACCAGTTCATCGCACCCAATAGCATCAGCCGAAGATCTTGGCGGTCAGTTCCGTCAGGGAGCGACAGCGCGTCGAGCAAGCCCGCGAAAATCGCTTCGTACCTGTCGCGCAACTCGGTGATATGCCCGCGCGACGGGTCGTTGTCCAGCGGCACGTTCCGCATTAGCGCCCGGAAGAAATCGCCGCCCTCGAGCAGAACCGTCAGATGGGCCGCGCAGGCCGTTTCGAGCCGCTCCCAAGGTTTTGCATCGGCGTTGGATTGAAGCGCCGAAGTCGTCGCCACGGTGATACGCTGTAGTCCCTCCTCATGCACGGCAACCAACAAGTCGGCCTTGGAGGGAAAATGGTAATAGATCGAGCCCGGCTGCATGCCGGCATCGGCCGCAATATCGCGCATCGAGGTGGCGGCAAATCCGTTTGCCAGGAATTGGCGCGCCGCCGCCTCCATCAGGGCGGCACGGCGGTTGGTCTGACGGCGCTTGACAGCATCCGACAATTGTTCTGTCACCGGTATCCTGCCTCCATGGCATGAACGAACATTTGTTTGGCGTATATCGCAAATTCGTCGATTTCGCTAGATGGAGGACGAGCGGATGTTCACCATGGGGCTTGCCACGGTCGATATTTAGGCAGAGATAGCTCCGGGCTGCCGACACAAATGCCGCAAAAAATACGAGGAACGCGGTGACGGGCGCTGTGATGTTTCAGGGAACGGGATCGGATGTCGGCAAATCGGTGCTGACCGCCGGTCTTTGCCGATTGTTCACCAGGCGAGGTTTGCGAGTACGCCCGTTCAAGCCCCAGAATATGTCGAACAATGCAGCGGTCGCCGGCGGCGGCGGGGAGATCGGACGGGCCCAAGCGCTCCAGGCGCGCGCTTGCGGCGTGCCGCCTTCGGTCGACATGAACCCCGTTCTTCTGAAGCCGCAGAGTGACACAGGTGCCCAGATTATTGTTCGCGGACAGGTCGTTGGATCCGCAAAGGCCGATGAATATCAGCGGAAAAAGGGTGCGCTTCTCCCTGATATATTGAAAAGTTACAATCGACTACGAGATGATGCTGACATTGTTTTAGTGGAAGGTGCCGGCAGTGCCGCGGAAATCAATCTGCGCGCGGCCGATATCGCCAATATGGGATTTGCAACCGCGGCCACAGTTCCGGTAGTACTGATCGGAGATATCGACCGCGGCGGCGTGATTGCTAGCATTATCGGCACACACGGCCTCCTGAGCGAGGCCGAGCGGGCCCTGCTCAAGGCCTATATCATCAACAAGTTTCGCGGCGATACGCGCCTTTTCGACGGCGGTCTGACCGCCATCAACGACCGCACCGGCCTGACAAGCCTGGGGATTGTTCCCTATTTCAGCGACGCTCGGCATCTTCCCTCGGAGGACTCGGTGGGCATCGCATCCACTGACACGGCAGGCAGCACACTCATCACCATCGCGGTGCCGGTATTCTCGCGGATATCGAATTTCGACGATCTCGATCCCCTGGCGGCAGAGCCCGGTGTCTCGGTGCAATTTGTCCGGCCCGGCGAGGCCATACCTGCCGAGGCCGATTTGGTGATACTTCCCGGCACCAAGGCGACGCTCAGCGAGTTGGGGTCCCTGCGCGACCAGGGCTGGGATATCGATATTCTCGCCCACCGCCGACGCGGCGGTGCAATCCTCGGGATCTGCGGTGGCTATCAACTTCTGGGGAACACCGTCGCCGATCCTGGCGGCATTGAAGGCCCGCCCGGTCAGGCAAAGGGCCTCGGCTTGCTGGAAGTCGACACACGGATTGTCGGCGACAAACGACTTATAGAAATGACGGGGACCGAGATTGTCAGCGGAGCGCCGGTGCGCGGCTATGAGATGCATATCGGCGAAACAACCGGACCCGGGACAAAGCGCCCGATGTTGACCCTCGACGGGCGCGCCGATGGCGCGGTATCGGCCGACGGGTTGGTGGCCGGCTGCTACCTGCATGGTCTCTTTGCAGACGACACTTTTCGACGGGCCTTCCTTAGCCGCCTCGGTCAGCAAGCGCGGGCGACCTTTCGATACGATGCGCAAATCGAGGATACGCTCGACAGACTTGCGGCACATTTGGAACAATATCTCGATGCGGATCGGCTACTGGCGATTGCCCATGGTGACTAGGCCCATCGCGTGTGTCCGAACTGTATCCAAAGCGCGATACTGTCTACTAGTAGGCAATAAACAGCACTGGCTCTATTGGCTCAGTTGGTCGCCCGGGTTGACGTGGGAGCGGGTTCATGCGGCCGGAAACGACCTCAATATCTGTTAGCCAGGCGTTTCCATTGGAACACAACCGGCGGCGCACCTAAAATTGCGTCTCGGCCTCGCAAAAGGCCGTCGACTCTCAATGAGACACCAGCGAGTGATCGCACACCATGATTGAGACCATTTCCGCTCCACCTGGTAACGATGCCAATTCGGAGATCGATGCCATCAGGGACTCGGTGCGCGCGCTCTGCGAGCGCTTTCCAGGCGAGTACTGGCGCGACAAGGACCAAAACCGCGCCTATCCCAGCGAGTTCGTCCATGCGTTGACCGAGGCGGGGTTTCTCGCAGTGCTGATCCCGGAGGAATACGGAGGCAGTGGCCTGGGGCTGCGCGCCGCCGCGGCAATCCTGGAAGAGATCCACAAAAGCGGCAGTAACGGCGCTGCCTGCCACGCACAGATGTACATCATGGGGACAATCCTCCGGCACGGCAGCAAGGCCCAGAAGACCCGGTGGCTCCCGAAAATCGCCTCAGGGGATCTCCGGCTGCAGGCTTTTGGAGTCTCGGAGCCGACCAGCGGCACGGACACGCTCAGTTTGCGGACAACCGCAGTAAAAAAGGGCAACGACCGCTATGTGGTGAACGGTCAGAAGGTCTGGACTTCGCGGGCGGAGCATTCGGATCTTATGTTGCTGCTGGCCCGAACCACGCCAAAAGACGAAGTCGAAAAGCGTGTCGAGGGGCTCTCGGTCTTCCTTGTCGACATGCGCGAGGCGCTCGGCAAGGGCCTCACGGTGCGGCCGATCCGCACCATGATCAATCATGGGACCACCGAGGTATTTTTCGACGAGATGGAAGTTCCGGCAGAGAACCTCATCGGCGAGGAGGGCCAGGGATTTCGCTACATTCTCGACGGAATGAACGCCGAACGCACGCTGATCGCGTCAGAAAGTATTGGTGATGCCCGCTGGTTCATCAAAAAGGCTGTGGATTATGCCGGTGAACGCCAGGTTTTCGGCCGCGCGATCGGCCAAAACCAAGGGATACAATTTCCGATTGCCCGCGCCTACGCGGCAACAGAAGCAGCAGATCTTATGGTGCAGAAAGCCGCCACTGTCTTTGATGCGGGCGGGAATATTGGCGAACTCGCTAATATGGCAAAGCTTCTGGCCTCCGAAGCGTCATGGCAGGCCGCCGATATGTGCCTGCAGACCCATGGTGGCTACGGATTTGCTGAGGAATACGACGTAGAGCGCAAGTTCCGCGAAGCGCGGCTTTACCAGGTGGCGCCAATCTCGACCAATCTGATCCTCTCCTACATTGCCGAGCACGTTCTTGGTTTGCCGAGGTCTTACTAGCCATGGCAGAGCACGAATCGGCGACAGCAGGGTCAGATTGGCAGCGCTGGGTCGGGTCGCGCGAAAGCGTTACGGATATTGTCTCGATTGCATCATTGACCCGGATGAGCGCCACTTTCGACCACGTGGATCCAGGTTGGCGGGACGGCGATCCGGTGCCGCCATTGTGGCATTTCATGTATTTCCCGCCCGTGGCGCGTGGCTCAGCGCTGGGGCCTGACGGTCATCCAGCGCGTGGCGGTTTTCTGCCGCCGATCCCCTTGCCGCGGCGCATGTTCGCGGGCGCGCGTACGACCTATCACCGGCCGCTCAAGGCCGGTGAGGCAATCCGCCGCGAGGGCGCAATCGCCAAAATCGACGTAAAGTCGGGAAAAAGCGGCACCTTGGTTTTTGTTCTGATCCGCTACCAGATTTTCGGCGGCGACGAACTCGCGCTGGAGGAAGAACACGACATCGTCTACCGGGACATTGCCGCGCCGGCCAAGACCACGCAAATCGCGCAATCGAGTGTAGCCAAACCCGATTGGCGGCGAACAATCACCCCCGATCCGGTGTCCCTGTTCCGATATTCGGCGCTGACCTTCAACGGCCATCGGATCCACTACGACCGCAGCTACGCCACTGAGGTCGAGGGCTATCCCGGCCTTGTCCTCCATGGGCCGCTGATCGGCTACTATCTGATCAATTTGTGTCGGAACAATACGGGCGACCGGACGATCCGCAGCCATGCCTTTCGGGCGCGGCGGCCACTGTTCGACACCATGCCTTTCGAGGTCGTCGGGGCCTTCATCGACGGAGGAACCGGGGCCGTACTCGAAGCCAGGGATCCAGAGGGCGCTCCGGCGATGACGCTGCAGGTCGAATTCGCCTAACCTTGTTCTCCCCTAATCCGAGGGAGAAATGCTGGCGCACTTGGCTCCGGGAGTTCTCACGCGTGGATGCTAGGTGTCGGTCGACTTCACCGCTTTGGCTGCGCGTTTGAGAATTGGCTCGACCAAGGTCGGCTTCTCGTTGAGCGTGCACAGGACATGCAGCTTGGTGCTGTCGACAGGCTCGCGCCGGGCCAGCAGGAGCACAAACTCTTCTGTCGCGCCGCTCCCGTCAAATAGATCCATTAACGGATTAAGATTCCTAAGTAATTCTTTGTATTTTTGAGATTTATCGACCGTTTCACCACGTTCCTCGCGACGCAGAGCACGCTCGGCCTTGACACAACCTTTGATGCCGCCCTCAGTCGCATCGATAAGATCACGCAGGGTACCGGCTTCACGCCCCAATCGCTTGCCGTAGGACAGGCAGGCCGCATATTCCGAGACTCGGGTCTTGTCGTAATTGGCTCCGAATATCAGCTTGACGACCGGCGTCAGTGGCGCTCGGGTCTGGTGATTGATCCCTTCCCGCGCACAGAGGTCCTCGAAGCTTCCGGGATCCTCAAGGGCCTCGAATTGAAATCGATACGCCCGTTCCAGTGTTTCGTACAATACCGTGCGGCTCTTGGTTTCCTGGGATTGCCAGGCCGTCGCCAGGTCCTGACATTCCTGCAGGCTTTTTGCCAAACCGAACTCCGGACCGGGGGACAAAGTTGCTCCAGACAACTTCTCTTTGTATCGAATCGCGCCCAGAACGAAGTCAATCTGCTCGTTGTCTCTGCTGAATGGCAACATGATCGCCCGATACGCAAATTGGGTGCCCGGGACATCGAACGAATCCGACTCAAATGCCACCGGACCTTCCCGATCGGCAACCTCCGTATATCGTCGAATGGCGTCGTTGAGCGCAAGGCTGAGCGCCTTGTTCTCCGATTCGGGGGCGACTTCCCCGGTACGGAACATATTGATATGCTCCTTGAGCTCGGTGCCCAGATAGTGGATTTTTGGGCTAGAACCACTTGCGCCGATCGACATCGTGAAGCCGAATTCGGCCAGTTCCGGCACCTCCTCAAAGTGAATATCGTCCGGCGAGGGGTATCTCCGGTCGCCGCGAAGCTCGTTCCAATAGTCGAGCAGACGCACCGAAAGTCGGCGTTCGGCCGGATCCAGCTCGTCCTGACCGGAACCCAGGGAATCCACAAGTTTCGATAGCAGCACGGCGGGCGCCTCTCACCATGGGGGAATTCAGTGCATTTTGGCCAAAGGTGGTGAAAAGACCGTGAAGCACTGAAGGCATTGCGGCACCAGCCGTGTTTTCGACCGACCGAAAACGAGGCTGGCTGGTGGCACCCAGGGCAGGGTGACGCCATGACGCCACCCTGAGCCAAGAATACTGCGAGATTGGAAAGGTGTTGGAGGGCCGGGTGGGGATCGAACCCACGACCAGATGCTTAAAAGGCATCTGCTCTACCACTGAGCTACCGGCCCGCAACGAAAAAGCACCGTTCTGATGACCGACCGGTCGGCGATCGCTCTCCCGCCTGGCGCCGGCACGGCCAAATGGCCGAAACCGCGGGGGTTACCGTAGCCAGCACGCGTGAGAACCTGTCAAGTGCTGGCCGAATGTGGCGGAAACTTAAGGACAGCCTGCGGACGGGTCAATAGTTGGCCGCCGAAAGCGCTGCCATACAAATATACGAAATCAACCTCCTGGATGGCCGGTTAAGCCGCGCCATCCTGGATTGTGTTCGATTTATCTACTAGTAGATCTCGAATTCGCGGACTTACGAAGCTCGAAACGTCACCGCCTAGAAGCGCAATTTCCTTAACCAGTCTTGAGGCGATGAAATGGTTGCGCTCAGAGGCCATGAGGAACACGGTCTCAACCTTACTGTTGAGCCGTGCATTCATACCGGCCATCTGAAATTCATATTCGAAATCGGAAACAGCGCGCAGCCCGCGCACGATTAGAGTGCCCCCGCATTCAACGACAAATTGCATCAGAAGGTTGTCAAAAGGCCTAACTTCGACCGGTGCGGAGAGGCTATCCGCATGGTCCTGCAACTCTTGGCGAACCGTCGAGACACGTTCGTCGAGCGTGAAGAGAGGCCCCTTACCGGCATTTACTGCCACGCCGACGACCAGCTTGTCGACCACCCGCGTTGCCCGCCGGATGATGTCCATATGGCCATTGGTAACTGGATCGAAAGTTCCCGGATATACGCCGATGCGCTCCGCGGTCATGCTTTACTCCCCCGTCATGACTGCTTGGGGCGGCCTGGATTGCCTGGTATCTGAATGTTGATTGGTTTTGCCTGGCCCGCCAACGATCAGTTCACGTGTACTACGCGCTACCAGCATCCCCGCTGTCGTCGCCGCCCCCGCTTTCGCTTACTTCGGTTTCGCTTACTTCGGTTTCGCTTACTTCGGTTTCGCTTACTTCGGCTTCACCATCTTCGTCGTCCTCACCGTCTTCGCCCAAACGGGTCACCGAAACGACCGTCTCGCTTTCATCGACACTGAAGACCCTGACACCTTGGGTACGGCGGCCCATGATACTGATTTCATCCACAGTGACACGAATAATCTTGCCGCCATCGGTCACCAGAACCAGTCCATCCGAATCGGATACCGGGAAAGTTGCGGCAACGCGACCATTGCGCGCAGTTGTTTCAATATTGCCGATCCCTTGCCCGCCTCGCTGGGCGATCCGGTAGTCGTAGGATGAGCTCCGCTTGCCATAGCCGTTCTCGGTTACAGCAAGGATAAATTCCTCCGCCGCCACCATCTCCGCAAAGCGTGGGTCGGTCTCGAGCTTGAGGACGAGCGCCGCCTCCTCGACGGGGCGTTGTCCAGGATCGGAAACCTCCGCGCGTCGCTTGGCATTGGCGGCCCGAAGATACTCTTCGCGTTCCTCGGGCGTAGCCTCGAAATGCCGCAAGATCGACATGGACATGACCTCGTCGCCCGGGGCAAGCCTGATGCCGCGCACACCGCGTGACGTGCGCCCGGTGAAGACGCGGACATCGGTAACAGGGAAGCGAATACATTTACCCCCACGCGCGACAAGCAATACGTCGCCATTGGCATCGCAGGTCTGAACATTGACAAGCCACTCGTCGGCCTCGAGTTTCATGGCGATCTTGCCATTCGCCTTGACCTTGACAAAATCTGCCAGCGAGTTGCGCCGGATGGTGCCGTTGGACGTCGCGAACATCACATAGAGCTCGCTCCAACTTTCTTCATCCTCCGGCAAAGGCATCAGCGTGGAGATCGTTTCGCCCGGCTCCAACGGCAACACATTGACCAGCGGTTTGCCGCGAGCCTGCGGCGTGCCCTGAGGTAGGCGATAGGTTTTCAGCTTGTAGACCATGCCGCGGGACGAGAAAAACAGCACCGGCGTGTGCGTGTTGACGACGAAAACCTGGGCAACGAAGTCTTCCTCGCGTGTTGCCATGCCGGCGCGACCTTTGCCACCGCGCCGTTGCGCGCGATAGGTCGAAAGCGGCACGCGCTTGATGTAGCCCGAATGCGTGACGGTAACGACCATCTCCTCGCGCTGGATCAGATCCTCGATGTCCTGGTCCAACTCCGCTTCCATAATGGCCGTACGGCGCGGGGTGGCGAACTGCTCCTTCATCTCGGTCAATTCGTCGCGCATGATCGTCATCACGCGACCGCGGGTCGCCAGAATATCCAGATAATCCTTGATGCGCTCGGCGACCGCGTTCAGCTCCTCGGCGATCTTCTCGCGCTCCAGGCCTGTGAGGCGATGCAGGCGCAAATCGAGGATTGCTCGGGCCTGGGCTTCCGAAAGCTGGTATTTGCCTTTGACCACGCCATGGCCGGGCTCGTCGAGCAGCGCGATCAGCGGCGCCACGTCGCCGGCCGGCCAGGGTTCGGCCATCAGTGCCTCGCGGGCCGCTGTCGGGTCCTTGGCCTTGCGAATGAGCGCGATCACATCGTCGATATTGGCCACCGCAATCGCAAGCCCAACCAGGATGTGGGCGCGTTCGCGGGCCCGGCGCAGCTCATAGGCGGTGCGCCGGTTGATGACCTCCTCGCGGAAGGCGATAAACGCCTCAATGATCTGCTTGAGGTTCAGCATTTCCGGCCGGCCGCTGTTGAGGGCCAGCGCATTGACGCCGAAGGTCGTCTGCAGCGGTGTGTAACGATAAAGCTGGTTGAGCACCACTTCCGACAGCGCGTCGCGCTTGAGCTCGATGACCACCCGCACACCGTGTCGGTCGCTCTCGTCGCGCAGATCGGAAATACCGTCGATCAGCTTGTCGTTCACTACCTCGGCGATGCGCTCGATCATGCGCGATTTGTTCACCTGGTACGGAATTTCAGTGACGATAATCGCCTCGCGGTCACGGTCGCGCGCTTCGATCTCGGTGCGGCCGCGCATCACGACCGAACCGCGGCCAAGATGATAGGCGGCCCGGATGCCGCTCACGCCCATGATCAATCCACCGGTGGGAAAGTCAGGTCCCGGTATAAGCTCCATCAACTCGTCGATCGAAACTTCCGGATTGTCAATGCAGGCGAGACAAGCATCGACGACTTCACCCAAATTATGGGTTGGCATGTTGGTCGCCATACCAACTGCGATGCCACCCGCACCATTGACCAGAAGGTTCGGGAACTTGGCTGGCAGGACGACGGGCTCCTGCGAGCTCTCATCGTAGTTGGGTTGATAGTCGACTGTCTCCTTGTCGATGTCGTCGAGCATCGACTCGGCCGCCTTGCTGAGACGCGCCTCGGTGTAGCGCATAGCCGCCGCCGGGTCGCCGTCCATGGAACCGAAATTGCCCTGCCCCTCGACCAGCATCAGGCGCATCGAAAAATCCTGCGCCATGCGCACCATGGCATCGTAGATCGCGGTGTCGCCGTGTGGGTGGTACTTACCCATCACGTCGCCGACGATGCGCGCAGATTTGCGGAAGGCGTGCGAGCTGTCATAGCCGCCTTCCTTCATGGCAAACAGGATGCGGCGGTGGACGGGTTTGAGGCCGTCGCGCACGTCAGGCAGCGCCCGGCTCACGATCACGCTCATCGCGTAATCGAGGTAGGAGCGCTTCATCTCCTCTTCGATCGAAATCGGGCTGATCGCGTCGGGACGCGGCGGAGCGGGAGGTTCGTTCAAGGGGATTTGCGAGTCTATCAGATCAATTCCACCGGTAGCGCCAATAGTGGCCGGCGACCCGGCGGGGCCAATTGTCCATTAACACAAAATTTAGCATTTATTGCGCGCGCGAACAACTAAATCGGCGAATTTAGCCCGCTGAGCACCAGCAAATTGCCGGGCGTTCCGACAACCCAAATATCAGCTGGAAATGGACGCCAGCAGTCGGGTTCAGAACGGGATTTCGTCGTCGAGATCGCCGCCGCCAGACGGTGGCGAGGACGGCCCGCCCCCGCCTCCACCTCGATCGCCGTAGTCTCCGCCGCCACCGCCACTTTCGCCGCGCGAATCGAGCATGGTCAACTCGCCGCGGAAGCGCTGCAGTACGACCTCGGTCGAATAGCGGTCTCGCCCATCCTGATCGGTCCACTTGCGCGTCTGAAGCTGGCCCTCGATATAGATTTTGGAGCCCTTGCGGAGAAACTTTTGGGCCACATCGGCGAGGCGCTCATTGAAGATCACAACGCGGTGCCATTCGGTGCGCTCGCGGCGCTCTCCGGTCGCCTTGTCGCGCCAATTCTCGGAGGTCGCGAGCGAAAGATTGACGATGGGATTGCCGTCCTGGGTCTGGCGGACCTCCGGGTCGCGTCCAAGATTACCCACTAGAATCACTTTGTTGACGCTGCCTGCCATGAATCTATCCCCGTGCCCCCAAGTTCTTCGTGACCGGGAGTTTATGCGTTCGCGGCAGGCGATGCCAATGCGTTCTGATATGGAGCGTGTCGGCGGGCCTTGCCTTGGCCAGCAAGGACCCCCAAGCTCAGGTTCAGAGAACAATATCGATTGTATTCATCCATAGCCGACCCGGAGGCGCACCAATGCAGCTCGAAGGCTCATGTCACTGCAAGGCCGTCAGCTTCACGATCGAGAGTCACACGCCTTACCCGTTCATGCGCTGTTATTGCACGATCTGCCGCAAGACTGGTGGTAGCGGCGGATACGCGATTAACATCATGGGAGAGGCTGCCACGCACAAAATCAAGGGCGATGAGAACATAAGCGTCTATCGTGCAGAGCGGCAAAGGGGCGAGCTCAGCGAGGCGCGGCGACATTTCTGCAAAATCTGCGGTAGTGCGCTTTGGCTCGCCGATCCACGCTGGGAGCGGTGGGTATGGCCGCTTGCCTCGACGATCGACACGCCCCTGCCGAAAACGCCCGAACACGTGAATATTATGCTCGACTACGCCGAGCCTTGGACCGATCGCTTCGAAGGGCCAGGCCAGACCGGTTTTGCCGAGTATCCGGTTGAATCGATCGAGGATTGGCACAGGAAGCGCGGTCTTTACGATGCCGGATGAGCTACACTCCAGCCTCATACAATATTTAGAGTTCCAATTTTGTTCCTGTGCCATATAGTGCCGCCCCACAAACGAACAACCTGATCTCCTGATGAGCGACCAGCCCACCGGCGTGCACCAGATATCCATCCGCGGCGCCCGCGAACACAACCTCAAGAACGTCGATGTCGACCTGCCGCGCGACCAGCTGGTCGTGATCACGGGGCTGTCGGGTTCGGGCAAGTCTTCGCTTGCCTTCGATACGATCTACGCCGAAGGCCAGCGGCGCTATGTCGAAAGCCTGTCCGCCTATGCCCGGCAGTTCCTGGAGTTGATGCAGAAGCCCGATGTCGACGCCATCGAAGGGCTGTCGCCGGCAATCTCGATCGACCAGAAGACGACTTCGCGCAATCCGCGCTCCACGGTCGGTACTGTGACGGAAATATACGATTATCTGCGACTTCTCTACGCGCGTATCGGCGTCCCCTACTCCCCCGCGACGGGTCTTCCGATCGAGAGCCAGACCGTTAGCCAGATGGTCGACTTGGTTCTGGCCATGGGCGATGGTACCCGGCTTTACATTTTGGCGCCGATCGTGCGCGGCCGTAAGGGCGAATACCGGCGCGAGCTCGCAGATTTGCAGAAGCGCGGCTTCACCCGTGTCAAGATCGACGGTGAGCTGCACGAGATCGACGAAGTGCCGGCGCTCAACAAGAAGGTCAAGCACGACATCGAAGTGGTAGTGGACCGTGTTGTAGTGCGCCCAGATCTGGGAACGCGCCTTGCCGACTCGATCGAGACGGCGCTGCAACTCGCCGACGGGCTGGTCTTTGCGGAGAACGCGGACAGCGGCGCGCGGGCCACATTCTCGGCCAAGTTCGCTTGCCCGGTTTCCGGCTTCACCATCGACGAGATCGAGCCGCGGCTCTTTTCGTTCAACAATCCCTTCGGCGCCTGCCCGGCTTGCGACGGGCTCGGCACGCAGATGTATTTCGACCCGCAGCTCGTGGTGCCCGATGCCGCGAAAACGCTGCGCGACGGGGCGATCGCGCCATGGGCGAATACGTCCTCGCAGTATTACGATCAGACGATCGACAGTCTGGCACGGCACTACAATTTCAGTGTCACCGAGCCGTTCCGTGATCTGCAGCAAATGGTGCGCGACGCCATCCTGTTCGGCTCCGGCGACGACAAAGTCACAATGCGCTACGACGACGGCACCCGAGCTTACGAGACGACGCGCCCGTTCGAGGGCGTCGTGCCCAATCTCGAGCGGCGTTGGCGCGAAACGGACAGCTCGTGGGTGCGCGATGAGTTGTCCAAATACCAGACCGTGACCACCTGCGAGCGCTGCAACGGCGACCGCCTGAAACCCGAGGCGCTGGCCGTCAAGATCGGCGGCCTCACGGTGAGCGAGGTCGCCCGGATGTCGATAGCGCAAAGCGCGGAATGGTTCCTGGCTCTGCCGCACGAACTCACGGCCAAGCAAAAGGAAATCGCCGAGCGTATCCTCAAAGAAATCAACGAACGGCTGGGATTCCTGGTCAATGTCGGACTCAATTATCTCACGCTCTCGCGCGCCTCGGCGACGCTGTCGGGCGGCGAAAGTCAGCGTATTCGCCTCGCCTCGCAGATTGGCTCGGGGCTTACAGGCGTCCTATATGTGCTCGACGAGCCTTCGATCGGGCTACATCAGCGCGACAACAAGCGCCTACTTGAGACGCTGCGGCGCCTGCGTGAACTCGGCAATACCGTGATCGTGGTCGAGCACGACGAGGAGGCGATCCGCGCCGCGGATTACCTGGTTGACATGGGGCCGCGTGCCGGCGTGCATGGCGGCGAGGTCATCGCGACCGGCACGCCCGAAGCCGTGATGCGCAATCAAAACAGCCTGACCGCGCAATACCTGACCGGGTTCAAGCAAATCGCCGTGCCCGAGCGGCGGCGGGTGAGCAAGCAGGGGGCTGAGCTCAAGATTCTGGGCGCGCGCGCGAACAATTTGAAAAACCTTTCGGTGGGCCTTCCCTTGGGCACGTTGGTTTGCGTCACCGGGGTCTCCGGCGGCGGAAAGTCGACGCTGGTCGTCGATACGCTTTACAAGTCGGTGGCGCGGCGGCTTTTCGGCTCGCGCGTAGTGCCGGGCGCCCATGACGACGTGCTGGGGCTGGAAAATCTCGACAAGATCGTTGATATCGACCAATCACCGATCGGTCGCACGCCGCGCTCCAACCCGGCCACCTATACCGGCGCCTTCACGCCAATCCGCGACTGGTACGCCAACCTTCCCGAAGCCAAGGCGCGAGGCTACAAGCCAGGGCGGTTTTCCTTCAACGTCAAGGGCGGACGCTGCGAAGCCTGCCAGGGCGACGGTGTGATCAAGATCGAGATGCACTTCCTGCCCGACGTCTACGTCCAGTGCGACGTCTGCAAAGGTGCGCGCTACAATCGCGAAACGCTTGAGATTGGCTTTCGGGAAAAATCGATCGCCCAAGTCCTGGCGATGACCGTCGATGAAGGCGCCGATTTCTTCAAGGCGGTGCCCTCAATCCGCGACAAGCTGGTGACGCTGCAGAAGGTCGGGCTCGGCTATATCCAGATCGGCCAGCCAGCAACGACGCTTTCGGGCGGCGAGGCCCAGCGGGTCAAACTCGCCAAGGAGCTTTCACGCCGGGCCACCGGCCGCACGCTCTATATCCTCGACGAGCCGACCACCGGACTGCATTTCGACGATGTCGCCAAGCTCCTGAGCGTGCTGCATTCGTTGGTCGACCAGGGCAACACCGTGGTGGTGATCGAGCACAATTTGGAAGTCATCAAGACCGCCGACTGGATTATCGACCTCGGCCCCGAGGGCGGCGATGGCGGCGGCGAAATTGTCGCAGCCGGCACACCGGAGGATGTGGCGCAGGTCGTGGCAAGCTATACCGGACAATATTTGGCGCAGGTGCTGACGCCGCGCCTGCCCGACAAGAAACGTGCGTAAGCGGAAAGGACCGTTTCCCATGCCCCTCCCCGACCAACTGCGCGGCCGCTTGAAGCTTCCGGTGATCGCCGCGCCGATGTTTCTGGTCTCCGGTCCCGATTTGGTGGTGGCTTCGTGCCAAGCCGGGGTCGTCGGCAGCTTTCCGGCGCTCAACCAGCGCACGACCGAGGGCTTTGACGACTGGTTGACCCAGATCGAAGGCCGCCTGGGGCCGAGCGACGCGCCGTACGGCGTCAATTTGATCGTTCACAACACCAACCCACGCGTCGAGGCCGACTTGCAGGTCTGCGAGACACACAAGGTCCCGCTGATCATCACGTCATTGGGTGCACTGGCCGATCTTGTCGACCGGGTACATGCCTATGGGGGGTTGGTCTTTCACGACGTCACCACACTGCGCCACGCTCGCAAGGCCGCCGAGGCCGGAGTTGACGGGCTTATTCTCGTTTGCGCCGGCGCCGGCGGACATGCCGGGGTGCTCAGCCCCTTTGCCATGGTGCCGGAGGTGCGGGCATTCTTCGACGGGACGATCATTTTGTCAGGCTGCATTTCCGATGGGCGGGGGGTTGCTGCAGCGGAGACGATGGGCGCCGACCTTGCCTATCTGGGTACCCGCTTCATCGCAGTCACGGAAAGCATGGCGCCGCCGGAATACAAGGCGATGCTCTGCGACAGCGCGGCGGCCGATATCGTCTACACGCCGGCGATCTCCGGCGTTCCCGCGAGCTTCCTGCGCCAGAGCCTGATCAATGCCGGCCTCGACCCCGACAATCTTCCGCCCAAGACGGACATCAACATGGGCGAGGAGCTCGATAGCGAGTCAAAGGCCTGGAAAAACATCTGGTCCGCCGGCCAGGGTGTTGGCGGCGTGAACGACGTGCCCGGCACGGGCGATTTCGTCGCGCGGATTGCCGAAGAATATCGCGCCGCAATCGAGCAGGCCGCCGGCCGTCTCGCCGCCGCCGCAGAGTAAAACCCGAGGGGTAAACCCGGCGCTTCAGCTGGTTTCTTGGCGGCTCAGCTGCCGGCGCCAGTGATCTTCCAATAGTCACGGTTGACCTGACCGATAAAGCCGTCATGCCCGTACTCCAGGCAAAGGCGGTAGGCCCCGGGCCTCAGCGGGTATCCACGGCAAATCCTCTGCCACTTGCGCACCAGTTCGAGACCAGCGAGCGATCCCCTTTCGCGCTGCGTACCTTTGACCGCCTTGGACCAGAGGCGTCGCCGCCAGCGCGGATCTGTGTCGTCGCCGAATGGCAGAAGATTGATCACTCGGTTGAGCGCCCGCGCGGCGACGGCATCGGGCCGGTCACCATCCGCCAGCGGCGCAGCATCGGCGCGCAGTGCACCGGAGACCGCTTTGATTTCTGCTGCTTTGTGCCGGCGCGTGTCGCCGGGCTCTGTTTTGGGCAGCAGAGAAACCTGCGCGCCGATACTAATCGCAGCCCTGACTGCGCCGAGCCCAACAAGTGTTGCTTGGGCGATGCTGACACGCACCGCGAAATGCCCGCGCGCAGTTGTGAAGCGGAGTATCTTGCCAGCGGGGCGCGCAAACACCGAACCGTCGGCGCGGGTTATCCGCAGCACGATGCGGGCCGGGTCGACAGGCGTGTAGACGGTGCCGGCGCGCGGCGTGCTGCGGTCGGCCTGCAAACAGAACGCGGTGAGTTCCGCCGTACAGTCGTCGCCCCGGCAGAAAAGCGGGGTCGCGCCCACGGTTTGCGGCAAACCCAGCATCTGCGGCGCCGCCTGCGCCCCAAAGGGAACGGTCACGGCGAGCAGAGCGGCCGACAAGGAAATGCTACGCATGATTTCCAGTCTCCTTCTCGATGGCGCCTGACGAGTGTGGCACCTGGATTTGCAACCGGTCAAGCGCCCGAGCCGGCGGCGCGGTCACTAAACCGCGAGGCCGAGACCCCATGCGCTTCCATTGTCACCCGTGATTGTCGGGACTATCTCTCAACTATCGGCACACACGCGCCGGCAATGGCGGCGGATACCCGCAAGACAAAGGAACGAGCGCGCGATTTTGGAAGATCCCCAATTAGCCATGCCCAACGTCAATGACGGCTTCGAGGCGGCGCGTGCCGCCATCGTCGATTGGTACGTGAACGAGGCCTGGCGCTTCAGGCATCCCCATTCGCTGACCCGCGAGACCTGCCAGCGCCTGAACGCGGCCGGCGTGCCCATCCATGTGTTCAACGCCTGGGTAATGACGCTTCATCCCAACTATTTCGGCGTCGTGCATGCTTGGCAGCAGGGGCGCGAGGAAATCACCACGCAAGTTGCCACGCATGAGATGTGGAACACGCCGCTGGTCCAGGATAGCCCGCTTGCCGTCGTCCGCGACGAGGGCGCGTCGGCGATCAGGCGGAAACTCTGCGATCCGGCCTGGCCGGTCGACTACGCGGCGCTTGAGGAATATGCCGCGGGCGGCTCGACCGACTACGTCGCCATGCGGCTGCCCTCGCGCAGCAACGGCATCTACATGATCTCGACCGCAACCCGGCAGCCCGGCGGATTCACGACCGCCGAGCTTGCCCTCATCGATGCGCTGGTGCCGCATATGGCCCGCCTCACCGATATCCAAGCGCTCAGCTACTTGGCAACTACGCTGCTCGACACTTATGTCGGCAAAGATGCCGGCGAGCGGATCATGGTCGGCAATATCCGTCGCGGCAGCGTGGAGACGATCCGGGCCGTGATCTGGCTTTGCGACTTGCGCGACTTCACGCGCCTCAGCGACACTCTGCCGAGTGACAAGCTGGTGGCGCTGTTGAACGAATATTTCGATTGCGTGGGGGCGCCGGTACGCGCGCGCGGCGGTGAGATCCTGAAATTCATCGGCGATGCGATGCTCGCGATCTTCCGCTTCGAGGATGACGTTGCGCGGCCCGAGGCCTGCACTGCTGCGCTGGACGCGGCGCGCGAAGCGGCGGCACTGGTCGATGCGCTCAATACGCGCCGGGAGGATGCCGGGGAAGTGCCGATCGATGTCGGAATCGCGCTGCATGTGGGCGACGTTATGTATGGCAATATCGGCGCTGCCGACCGTCTCGATTTCACCGTGATCGGCCCGGCCGTCAATCTTGCCGCCCGGATCGAAGGGCTGTGTCGGCCGCTGGGCCAACGGGTTTTGATGTCGGAAGCGTTCGCGGCGGCCAGCAGTGTCGAGCATGAGCCGCTCGGCGCACATGAGCTGAAGGGCGTGGAGGCGCCGCAGATGATCTTTGCCCCTTTTGAAGACGCTGCCGCCGGCACCAAAGCGGCCGCGCCGTGAACGCACCTGTGCATGTGATCGGCGGTGGGCTCGCAGGCAGCGAGGCCGCCTGGCAGTTGGCAAAGGCCAGCGTCTCCGTGGTCCTTCACGAAATGCGGCCAGAGCGAAGGACCGAGGCACATGTGAGCGACCGGCTCGCCGAGCTGGTCTGCTCGAACTCGTTTCGCTCGGATGACGCGGAGAACAACGCGGTCGGTTTGCTGCATGAAGAAATGCGGCGCTGCGGATCGCTGATCATGACCGCGGCGGACGCCAACAAGGTGCCGGCCGGCGGCGCGCTGGCAGTCGACCGGGAGGGCTTCGCGGCGAGCGTGCAGGCGGCGATCGAGGCCGAGCCCGCAATCGCGCTCGACCGCAGCGAGGTGATGAAGCTGCCGCCCGAGGACTGGCAAAGCGTGATCATAGCAACCGGGCCGCTGACCTCGCCGGCCCTGTCGGAAGCAATCCTAGCGCTGACCGGTACCGATGCCCTTGCATTCTTCGATGCCATCGCGCCGATCGTCCACAAGGAAACCATCGATTTCGACATCGCCTGGTTCCAGTCGCGCTATGACAAGGGCGATGGCAAGGACTACATCAATTGCCCACTTACCGAGGCGGAGTACGGCGAATTCATCGCGGCCCTGATCGACGGCGAGAAGACCGAATTCAAGGAATGGGAGCGCAACACGCCCTATTTCGAGGGCTGCCTGCCAATCGAGGTGATGGCTGAGCGGGGACCCGAGACCTTGCGCTTCGGGCCGATGAAGCCGGTCGGACTAACCAACCCGAACACCGGTGCGCGGCCGCATGCTGTGGTGCAACTGCGCCAAGACAATGCGCTCGGCACGCTTTGGAATATGGTTGGCTTCCAGACCAAGCTGAAGCATGGCGAGCAGTCGCGGATCTTTCGCATGATACCGGGCCTGCGAGATGCAGGCTTCGCCCGCCTTGGCGGGCTGCACCGCAATACATTTCTCAATAGCCCGCGCCTGCTCGACACAACGTTGCGCCTCAAATCGGCGCCGCGCCTGCGGTTTGCCGGACAGATCACCGGGGTCGAGGGTTATGTCGAAAGCGCCGCGGTCGGGTTGCTGGCCGGCCGTTTCGCTGCCGCTGAGCATCGCGGCGAGACACCGTCGCTCCCACCTGCGACCACGGCGCTGGGGGCGTTGGCGGGACATATCACCGGCGGCGCCGCGGCTGAGACATTTCAACCGATGAACATAAATTTCGGCCTGCTTCCCCCGCTCGAAGCCCGCGTCCGGAAGAAGGAGCGCAAACCCGCTATGTCCGAACGAGCCTTGCGTGACCTCATGGCTTGGCTCGGCGGCGGCCGGGCGGCAGCGGCGGAATAATCAGCGGTTTAGTAGCGGCCCAAGATCAATGTACACAGCATGCGAAGTTGCCGCGCCGGCTGGCTGATCTCGATCGGTTGCGCGAAGAGATCGTGATCCAGACGAGCCATGCGCCGCAAATACATCTCGGCCAGCGTGCCGGGCAGCAGCGCCGGAATAGCCGCGCGCGGCACACCGCGCCGATGCAGTCGGCCCGAGCGCAGGGCTTGACGCGCGGCGTCGGCCACTTCACGGGCCACATCGGTCAATGGCGCACTCCCGCGAAGCTCAAACAAATCGTCAGGATCGGCCTTGGCCTCGCGCATCGAATGGGCCGGCAGGTATTGGCGCTTGCCGCGGGCGTGGAAGACGACTGCACGCAGCAACCCCGTCAACCCCCATGCGATACCAATGCCCTGGGCCGCCTCCTGAGCCGCTCCCGTGCGATGGTCGAGAATTTCCAGCGCCAGACGGATAAGCGTCGACGTGGTGCCCTCGGCGTAGGTGCGCAATTCATCGATCGTTGCCGGCGGCTCGTCAGTCAGGTCAAACTCTCGCGCATCGAGCAGATTGTCGAAATATCCGCGGGTGAGCCCATATTGCTCGATCGCCTGCGCCAACGGACGTAGCACGGCATGGTCGCGAACGCTGCCCGAATAAGCCTGCTCGATGGCGTCGCGCCACCATTGCAGGCGGATCTGGCCGATCATCGGCTCGGAGACCGCCTCGCGGGTCTTGGCCACCTCGACGTTGAAGGCATAGAGCGCGAACAGCGCATCGCGGCGCGACGCCGGAGCGTGCAGCGCCATCAAATAGCGATCATTGTCGTAGCGGCGGACTTGATCGCCGCAGAAGCTGAGCCGCATCAGTTGCCATGCATTGCGCGAATGCCGGTGCCGAGCGACGGGAATTCGCATCCACCGCCCTTCACATTGCGGCGAACGCGACCTACCATTGACCCACGAGAGGTTTGGGGGAATCTCGTCACCGGACTAGTGTGCTAGATAGTCTGCGTAAGGGGAAAGAACCACAACATACCGTGGCGCCGGCGCGTCTTGCCTGTGCCGCAATTTTTTTACGAACCTGCCGAGGGAGGGACGACGACATGGCAGCAATACTGAGCAATCTGCGGAATACGGTGATCGCAAGCCTTGTGCTTTTGATCATTATCGTCATCGTCATCGGGGCGCTGTTCGGCTTCCCGGGGTTTGGCGGCAATGCCTGGTTGCAGTTTTTGTTCCGTTGGCTGCACGTCATCAGCGGCGTCATGTGGATCGGGCTGCTCTGGTATCTGAACTTCGTTCAGATCCCGACCATGCCGAAGATCCCCGACGAGTTGAAGCCGGCGATCGGCAAGCATATTGCGCCGGCGGTGCTGTTCTGGTTCCGCTGGGGCGCCATGGCGACGCTCGTCACCGGGTTGATCCTCGCGGCGCTGAACAATTACATCGTCGAGTCAATCACGCTTGGCATCGGCGCCAAGAACGTCGCCCATACCGCAATCGGCATCGGCATGTGGCTCGGCGCGATCATGTGGTTCAACGTCTGGTTCGTGATCTGGCCAAACCAGAAGAAGGCGCTCGGCATGGTTGAGGTTGGCGCCGACGAGAAGGCCAAGGCCGCGCGCACCGCGATGTTGTTCTCTCGCACCAACACGCTGTTATCGTTTCCGATGCTGTACTGCATGATTTCCGCCCAGCACGGCGGCTTCGGCTGAACGCAGACCAAAGCCCAAAACCGAAGCAAAACGAAACGGGGCCCAATCGGGCCCCGTTTCACATGTGCACCGGTTGGTCCGCGAAGAAGCTGCGGCGCGTCAATCGACGGCGATGAGTGCAGCAGCCACCCGGCGTTCTTCGGCCGCAAGCACACTGTAAGTCCGACAGGCCGCGCCCGTGTCCATCGGCTCGATCACGATGCCCGCCTCGCGCAGCGCCGCCCGCAGCCCTCCATCAACCGGCACTAACGAGCGGCCGCTGCCAAACAGAAGGATGTCGACCCGCGGTTCGGCGTCGCGCACCGGCGCGAGGCTCTCGATGGTCAACTGGGAGGGTTCACTGAGCGCCCAAGCAAGCGTGGCCTCGGGCAGCACGATTACCGACCCTGCGTGACGCACGCCATTGATACGAAAGCCGCCGCCGCCATAGGACTCGATGCGCTGGCGATCCGCCCTGGCGCTCGGCGGTTGGCCGTTGTCGCTACTCGGCAGGAGCCTTGCCCTCGGCTTCCGGCGGAGCTTCCGCAAAAGTATCCCGCCGAATGTTGAAGTAGAGCAGGATCGGTACGGCAAGACAGATCGACGAATAGGTGCCGATGATCACACCCCAAACCAGCGCCAGGCTGAAGTCACGAATAACCTGGCCGCCGAGGATAACCAACGCCAATACCGCAAGCAGCGTCGTGATACTTGTGAGCACTGTGCGCGACAAGGTCTCGTTGATGCTTTTGTTCATCAGCTCGGGTAGCGGCATCTTCTTGTATTTACGCAGGTTCTCGCGCACACGGTCGAATACGACGACGGTATCGTTGATCGAATAGCCGGCGATGGTCAGCACCGCGGCGACTGTAGCCAAGTTGAATTCGAGCTCAAGTTCCGCGAAGAAGCCGAGGGTAAGCAAGATATCGTGCGTAAGCGCCACGATCGCGGCGACGCTGAACTGCCATTCGAAGCGAAACCAGACATAAATGAGAATTCCGAAGAGCGCGAGCACGACCGCCCAGATTCCCGACATGATGAGTTCGCCGCCGACCTGCGGGCCGACAAATTCGGTGCGTCGATAGGTGACCACCGACAAGGCATCGCGGACGCGCGTGAGCGCCTGGTTCTGCTTGTCGATCGCTGCGGTCTCGGTATCGCTATCGGTATATTGCGGAGGGATGACGATCTCGACGGTTCCCGACGCCGCATCGCGGCTGACCGCAACTCGGCCCAGCGACAGCTTAGCAAGACGCTCTTCGATCGTGGCGATTGTGGTTCCTGGCCGATTGAGCTTGCCCTTCAACACCATGGGCCGGCCACGGCTGAATTTTGGCTCAGCCGCATTGGCGGTGGCAAGCAATGAATAGACGTCCTTGATCAGGCGGATCGCCTGGGCTTGTGCCTTCTCGCCACCAGGCTGCTTTTCGACCCGGATCAGCACGTCGCTCAGCTCGCCGAACGTCTGCAGCGAAACCTCGCCCAGACCCAGCGTGTTGAGTTGCGTGCGCATTGTCGCGATATCCGCAGGTCCGGCCTTGTTGCGCGCCTCGATCAGAATGCCGCCCTTGAAGTCGATGCCGAAATTGAGGCCCTGCAGAAATGTCGAGGCGACCGCGGCGACAAACAATACGGCGGAAATCGCAAAGAAAATCTTGCGGCGCTTCACGAAGGCCAGATTGATGTTGTCGGGTACGAGCTTCAGTGCCATGGCGCGGCCTTAGATCGGCAGTTCCGACGGGCGCTTGCGGCGCAACCAAATCGACACGACAAGCCGTGTGATCATGATTGCGGAGAACATCGAGGTCGCAAGCCCGATCGAGAGCGTAACGGCAAAGCCTTTGATTGGGCCCGAGCCGAAGAAGAACAGCATCAACGCGGCGATGAAGGTGGTGAGGTTGGAGTCGACAATCGTCGTGATCGCACGGCGGTAGCCGGCGTCGATGGCCGAGATCGGCGTACGCCCCGATCTAACCTCCTCGCGGATACGCTCGAAAACCAGCACGTTGGCGTCGACCGCCATACCGATGGTCAGCACGATGCCGGCAATACCCGGCAAAGTCAGCGTGGCCTGGAGCAGCGACAGCGCACCAACGAGCAGGATCATGTTCGCGGTCAGCGCCACATTGGCCATGATGCCGAAACGGCCATAGGCAACGCCCATGAAAACGATCACGAGGACGAGGCCGATAACACTGGCCCGCTCGCCTTGCACGATCGAATCGGTGCCAAGGCTGGCGCCGACAGTGCGCTCTTCAAGCGGCTCCAGCGGCGCCGGCAGCGCGCCGGCACGAAGCAGCAACGCCAGATCGCCGGCAGTTTTGGTGTTGAAACCGCCTGAAATGATACCGGCGCCGCCGAGGATCGGCTCGCGGATCACCGGTGCGCTGATGACCTTGCCGTCGAGCACAATAGCGAACGGCTTGCCGACATTGCGGCGCGTTGTGTTGCCGAAACGGCGCGCACCCCGACTGTTGAAGCGGAAGGAGACGACAGCCTGGCCGTCCTGCAAGGTCGGCTGGGCATCGACCAGATCCTCGCCGCCAACCTCGATGCGCTTGCTGATCAGATAGAGCTGATTTTCGTCCTGATCGCCGGCCAGCAGCATGGTGCCCGGCGGCGGGCGCATGCCCTTCCTGGGCACCTCGGACTGGTCGACGAGATGAAAGGTCATCTTCGCGGTCTTGCCGAGGATGCGCTTGAGGCGTTCTGGGTCCTCCAGGCCGGGCACCTGCAGGAGAATGCGGTCCTCGCCCTGACGCTGGATGATCGGCTCAAGCGTGCCAAGCTCGTCAACCCTGCGGCGCACCACCTCGATCGACTGTTCGATGGCCTGGCTCTGGCGCGCCCGGATCGCGTCGTCGGTAAGGGTGACCCGAAAAACCCCGTCGGAGCTCGAATCGATCGTCACCTCGCGGCCGCCGCCGCCGAGCAGGCTGCCGGTGGTGACGCTGCCGACACCGTTTCGCAGTGTTTCGCGGGCCTTGTCGATGTCGGCGATGTTGCGCACGCGGAAGCGCACGCCCTTGCCTTCGACACGCAAACCGGCAAATCGGATGCGAGCGCCGCGCAGCTCGCGGCGGACCGAGTCAGCAACTGATGCAACGTGCTCCCGGAATACGGTGTTCACATCGACCTTAAGCAGCAGATGCGAGCCGCCCTGAAGGTCGAGGCCGAGATTGATCTGTTTGTGGGGCAGCCAGGTGGGGATCGACCCAATGTTCTTTTCGGACACCAAATTCGGCGCCGCAAAGCCGAGGCCAAGCACGCAGGCGAGGATAATCAGGACAATCTGCCAACGAGGAAAATGGACCATCGTGCTGTCGCGGGCCTGGGCGTCTCCGGCCCTATTGTTTCGAGGTTCGGGTTATCGACGCCGTGTTGTCTGGAGAACCATGCGTGTCTGGCGTATTTGGGGCCTCAGACCCACAATCCCAAGGGCAATAGGGACAATATTACTCGACTTTACGACCACACGCACCGCTCCGCGGCATTGCGTGCGCAAATTCGAGATCGCTAGCGCTTGCCGAACAATCCACCGAGGCCGCCGAAGCCGCCGAGGCCGCCAGGCTTTTTTGTCCCGTCGCCGCCGCCCGGCGCGGCCGATTGAGGCTTGCCCATGACCGCTTGTATCGTGGCACGGCTGACCCGAACCCTCACATCCTTGGCAATCTCGACCTGGACTTCGGAGTCGTCGATGACCTTTGTGACAGTGGCGATGATGCCGCCGCCGGTTACGATCTTGTCGCCGCGCTTCAGCGACGCGATCATGCCCTTGTGCTCCTTCATCCGCTTCTGCTGCGGCCGGATCAACAGGAACCAGAACACGACGAAAATCAGGACGATGGGTAGCAGCCCGCCGAGGCCGCCAAATGCGCCGCCGGCGCCGCCCCCGCCGGACTGGGCGAGCGCTTCGGAGATGAACATGGGAAAACTCCTACTGCCACTGAGGCAAGACCCGCCGGACTATACGGAGCCTCGCCCCAAGTGCAAGCGCGAAGGGCTTTTGGTCCAGGAAGTCGCGCCCTGCGCCTCTGACGATTGACCGCCGGAGGCGCTGTGATTACGGTCGCGCCGCCCTTGGCGGCATAGCCGCCTTGCGGTCTGGGCCAGCCGAGGCTCGGCCGCGGAAATGGCAAGGGCGCAAGTACCGGAGCGGGACGGCATGGACGAGACACGGCTGCAGGCCTTGCTGGAACGCATCGCGGGCGCGCTGGAGCGCCGCTCGCCGCCGCCGGCCGGCGAAGTGGAACTGGACGACAATGCCGACGCGTATGTCTGGCAAGCCGAGACCGGCCGGCTGGAGGCCGTCGCGGCCGTCAACCGGGTGGCCATCGCGCTCCTGCAGGGCGTTGACCGCCAGCGCGAAACCCTGCTGGAGAACACGCGACGCTTCGCCGAGGGTCTGCCGGCGAACAACGCGCTGCTATGGGGCGCGCGCGGCATGGGCAAGAGCTCGCTCGTCAAGGCGGTCCACGCGGCGGTCAACGACGGCGCTAAAACACAGCTCGTGCTGGTGGAGATCCATCGCGAGGACATTCCCTCCCTGCCCCGCCTGCTGGCCCGCCTACGCGAATCCGATCGGCGCTTCATCCTGTTCTGTGACGATCTTTCCTTCGACGGCCAGGATGCCAGCTACAAATCATTGAAAGCGGTGCTGGAAGGCGGCATCGAGGGCCGACCGAAGAATGTTGCCTTCTATGCGACCTCGAACCGGCGGCATCTGATGCCCCGCGAAATGATCGAAAACGAGCGCTCGACCGCGATCAATCCGGCTGAATCGGTCGAGGAGAAGGTCTCTTTGTCGGATCGCTTCGGGCTGTGGCTGGGCTTCCACGCCTGCGACCAGGAAACCTATTTTGCGATTGTCGAGGGCTATGCCCGCCATTTCGGGATTGAGATCGACACAGCCACACTGCAGGCCCAGGCCAATGAATGGTCGATCGAGCGCGGCGCACGCTCAGGCCGCGTCGCTTGGCAGTTCATCCAGGATCTTGCGGGACGGTCGGGCGTGCGGCTGGACTGAACTGGCGAGCCGTCAGCGACGGGCGAGGCTGCGATTGCGCGGCAGCTTGGCAAGCGGGTCGATCGGTCGCTTGCGCTTGCGTATCTCGAAATGAAGTTGCGGGCGAATGACCGCGCCGGTACTGCCCACGGTGGCGATCGCCTGACCGCGGCGGACGCGCTGACCACGGCGGACCAGGAAACGTTCGTTATGCGCATACGCCGTCATCCAGCCGTCGGCATGCTTGACGAGGAGCAATTCGCCAAAGCCCTCTACGCCGGATCCGGTATAGGCTACGACGCCGTTTTCGGCCGCCCGGACAATGCTGCCGGCGCGCGCGGCGATATTGACGCCGTCATTGCGCAGACCGCCCGGATAGGTACCGAAGCGTCCGACGAGGCGGCCGCGCAACGGCCAGGCAAAGCCCCGGCCGCTCAAAGCGGGCGGTTTGCCGATGCGCCCAGGGCTGCGCTTTGCGCCGACGCCGGAGCCGCGAAGCACCGCGCCGGCGACCTTGCGGCGGACTTCCAGCCCCTTGGGTGAGCGGGCGTTACGCCGACGGATCACGGGGCGTGCACGCTCCAGGCTGGGCTTGCGCTTTGCGGCGGCGCGTTTGGTCACACGGCCACGCCTGGGCAGCTGCAATTTTTGTCCGATCTTGAGCCGGTAGGGCCGCTTCAAATTGTTCAAGCGAATGAGCCCGCGCCTGGATACGCGGTAGCGCTTGGCGATCCTGGCAACGCTGTCGCCGCGCCTGACGCGGTGCTGCGTTTGCGCGGCGCGAAGCCGTAGGCGTTGGCCGATGCGCAACCGGTAAGGGCGTTTCAGGCCATTGATGCGGGCAATGTGTTTTGTCTGGACGGCGTGGCGCCGGGCAATCCGCGACAGCGTGTCGCCGCGCTTGACGACAATCGAGGAAATTCGGGCCTTTTGTGCCGCTGATTTGCCCTTGGCCTCGGCCGAAACCGGCACAATCAATGCCGACAACAAAGCCAAAGCCGCCGCTACTACCGTGAAGGCGGCGATCCGCGAATTGGTTCTATTGGCGTTCGCAGTCATCCCCGATTGCACCCCTGCCTCCGCGGGCGTTTGCACCGTTTTCACCGGTGTCTCCACCTGTGACTTATCGGGCAAATCGCTAGCTCGTGATACGGCCCAAGCTCGCGCGCCATCCACGGTCCATGAGGCCGCAATCACGGTTAACAATTCGTTAAGGGCGACTAATCGAAGGCCGACTGAAAGCGTTCGAGTTGGTTTTGATACGTCAGGTCAAGGTGGAGGGGAGTGACCGCCACCGCGCCGGCGCGCACCGCGGACAAATCGGTTTCATAGCCCATCGCCGGCTCGTCGCGCAGCGGCCCAATCCAGAAATACGGGTAGCCACGGGGATCGCGGCGCTCCTCGAACTGGATGCCGATCTTGCGTTTGCCTTGCGGGACGACATCGATGCCGGTGACCGCGTCGGCTTCGACATCGGGGAAATTTACGTTCAGCAGCATCTCCGCCGGCCAGGAGGGCTCGACCGCGCGGCGAATGATTTCCGCGGCATGAGCTTCTGCAGTGGCCCATTTGGCCTTGTGCGGGCCGTCGATCTGCTGGCTGAGCGCGATCGAGCGAATGCCGAGCAGCGCCCCTTCCATGGCCGCGGCAACCGTGCCGGAATAAGTCACATCGTCGCCCAGATTGCCGCCGCGATTGACGCCGGACAACACCAAGTCGGGGGGATGGTCGCTCAGAATGTGCCGGACGGCGAAAAGCACACAATCGGTTGGCGTTCCGGCGACCGAAAAGCGCCGATCCTCGACTTTTCGCACCCGCAAGGGACTTCGCAACGTCAGCGAATGACTTGCGCCGCTCTGTTCGGCATCGGGCGCCACCACCCAGACATCGTCGCTCAGGCTGCGGGCAATGCGCTCCAGCACCGCAAGGCCGGTCGCGTTGATGCCGTCGTCGTTGGAGATGAGGATGCGCGCGTCTGCGAGATCGAGCGGCGCCTCATGCATTTGCTGGACCGATTGTCTCGATGCCGCCCATGTAAGGCCGCAGCGCCTCGGGCACGGCGACCGTGCCGTCCTCGCGCTGATAGTTCTCCAGCACCGCGATGAGCGCGCGCCCCACGGCGAGGCCCGAGCCGTTGAGCGTGTGGACGAAGCGCATGCCCTTGCCCTCCTTCGGACGGAAGCGGGCATTCATGCGCCGGGCCTGAAAGTCGCCGCAGTTGGAACAGCTCGAGATTTCACGGTAGGCGCCCTGCCCCGGCAACCAGACCTCCAAGTCATAGGTCTTGCGTGCGGAAAAGCCGATATCGCCGGTGCAAAGCACCACTTTGCGGTAATGCAGGCCGAGGCGCCGCAGGACGGTCTCGGCGGCGCCGGTCATGCGTTCGTGCTCGGCTTCGGACTCGTCGGGATGAGCAATGCTGACAAGTTCGACCTTGTAGAACTGGTGCTGGCGCAGCATACCGCGCGTGTCCCTGCCCGCTGCGCCCGCTTCGGCGCGGAAACAGCCGGTATGCGCGGTGAAGCGCAGCGGCAGTGCGTCCTCGTCGAGGATTTCGCCGGAAACGAGATTGGTAAGCGGCACCTCGGCGGTTGGGATTAACCAATGTTCTTGGGTGGTTCGGAATAAATCCTCACCAAACTTCGGAAGCTGTCCCGTGCCGAATAGCGCAGTGTCGCGCACGAGAACCGGCGGGCTTACTTCATTGTATCCAAACTCGCTCGTCTGCAGATCGAGCATGAATTGCGCCAGTGCGCGCTCCAGGCGCGCCAACGGGCCGGTCAGAATGACGAACCGCGAGCCGGAAAGCTTGGCGGCGCGCTCAAAGTCCATCGCCCCCATCGCCTCGCCGATTTCGAAATGTTCCTTCGCCTTGAAACCAAGTTCCGGTTTCTCGCCGCAAACCGCGACCTCCACGTTGGCCGCCTCATCGGCGCCTTCCGGGACGCCGTCGCCGGGGGTATTTGGAATGCCTTCGAGCGTGGCGTTGAGTTCCGCCGTCCGCGCGCCGGCCTCGCTTTCGGCCGCCTCTTCGGCCGCCTTGGAAGCGGAAACCTTTTCGAGCAAATCGGTGGCATTCTCGCCCTTCGACTTGGCCATGCCGATCTGCTTGGAAAGGGCGTTGCGCTCCTGCTGGATTTCCTGGGCGCGGGTCTGGGCCTCACGGCGCGTCTTGTCGAGCGCGATCAGCGCGGCCGATTGCGGCTCCAACCCCCGCTTTTTCAGCCCCTCATCGAACGCTTCGGGGTTCTCGCGGATCCATTTGATGTCGTGCATGGGAAGGTCCAGGTCGTGCTCAACGTTATGATTTGTGCTAAGGCGGCTTTATAGGGCCCGCGCGCGGGCGGCGTCCACCGTTGGGGATGGCATCGTTCAGTCGACGACCCCGGCCTCCTTGTCGGCCTCGGCCTCGCGCGCTTTACGCTTTTTCTCGGCCATGCGGGCGCAGATGATCGAGATCTCGTAGAGCACGATCATCGGAATGGCGAGGGCGATCTGGCTGACGACGTCGGGCGGGGTGATGATGGCGGCAAAGACGAAGACCCCTACGATGGCGTATTTGCGCTTGGCCTTCATGCCTTCGCTGGTCGCAAGCCCGGCGCGTGCCATAAGCGTCAGCAGTACCGGCATCTGGAAGCAAAGCCCGAAAGCGAAGATGAGCTTCATGACCAGGCTCAGATATTCGCTGATCTTCGGCTCCAACACCGTCGGGAGGGCCGTTTCCCCCGCCGTGGTCTGGAAACCCAGCAGGAATTCCCAGGCCAGCGGCATGAGGACGTAGTAGACCATCGCCGCGCCCAACAGGAAGAGCATCGGGCTGATCAGCAGAAACGGCAGGAACGCTCTCTTTTCGCTCTTGTAGAGACCGGGGGCGATGAAGCGCCAAATCTGCGTGCCGAAGATCGGGAAGGTGATGCACAGCGCCGCGAAAAACGCCACTTTGACCTGCGTGAAGAAGCCCTCGATCAGCCCGGTGAAGATCATCCGGTTGGCGCTGATCTTGGCGTTGTCCATCGCATTCTTGAGCGGAATGGTGAGGAACTCGTAGAAATCCTCGGCAAAGGCGAAGCAAACGAAGAAGGCCAGAATGAGCGAGCCCACGCTGATCAGAAGGCGCGTGCGCAGCTCGACCAGATGCTCGAGGAGCGGCATGCGTTGAGCCTCACCGGCACCCCCCTCTTCTGGCGTCTCATCGCTTATCGTCGTCGCACCTTCGTCGCCCGCCGCCATGGCCTAGCTATCCGACTTGGTCGCGCCGGTCGCGCCCGGTTTGGCGGCATCTGCCGATACCTGCTTACGCGGCGCAGGTTTCCGGGCCACAGCGGATTTCGGGGCGGATTTCGGGGCGGATTTGGCGGCGGGCTTGCCTGATGTTTTGGCTGTCGTTTTGGTAGACGTTCTGGCTGGGGCTTTCACCGGCGCCTTTGTGGTTGGCTTGGCGCTGGATTTGGTGGGCACTTTGGGTTTCGTGGTCTTTGGCGCCGCTGCGCCGGCCTTGGGTTTCGCGGGCGCCTTGCGCTTTTTGGCGGCCGGCTTGGGCTTGGCTTCGGGCTCCGGCTCGGGATCGTCGAAATCGCCGAAGGGCTCGTAATCGGAGCTGTAATCAAGCTCGTCCCGCACCGTGCCGTCGGGATCGATGGTGTTCTCCACCATCGTATCCAGATCGCCATGCATGACGCCCTGGGCCTGCTCCTTCAGCTTGTCGAGTTCGGTCTCGCGCATCATGTCGTCGAGCCCGCCTTGGAATTCACGGGCCAAGCTGCGGATCTTGCCGATCCAGCCCGCGATCATGCGCATGGTGGCGGGCAACTCCTTGGGCCCGATCACCAGCAAGGCGATCAGGGCAACGATCGCAAGCTCGGTCCAGCCGATATCCAGCATCGCGCGGCGTCGTCCGATTTAGGGCAGCGAGCGGCGCGCGCTGCCGGCCCGGCGCTAGCTCTTGGCCGTCTTGCGCCCGGTGGCGCCGCTCTTGGCGGCAGGCTTGGAACGGGTCGAGGCGGTTCGTTTCTTGGCCGCCTCGGCAGTGACACGGGGAGCCGGTTCGGGCTCTTCGTGCTCTTCCGCCTCGGCGGCGTCTTCGGGCTTGAGACCGGTCTTAAACGACCGGATACCCTTTGCGAGATCGCCCATCAGGCGCGGGATCTTGCCGCCGCCACCGAACAGGACGAGAACCACGATCGCCACGACGACCCAGTGCCACCAGCTTGAGAACCCCATAGGTATACTCCTTGAACTGCGCGTCCGCTCGCCCGCGCGGGGCCGATCATGGCAAAATCGCCGCGAAGCCGCAACGTCGAGGCGGCATGCGCCAAAAAACCGATCACCGGGCGGCGCAGGCGTTATTTAATGTCTGCGGCCGGAAATACAAAGGTCCGGCTGGGATCGAGCGCAACCTCCACCACCGAATTCTCCAGGGGCAGGAACGATCCGGTCATCCGGCTATGGAAATGACGGATCGGCCAGTCCCCACTTTCAACCTGCAAATGGACCATACTGACCTCGCCCAGCAACCGCGCCGCAACCACGATCGCCGGGTGGCTCGGCCGTGTTCCGGCCCCCATCGCCTTAACCTGGAGCGCCTCTGGACGGATCAGTACGTCCACAGCGCTGCCGTTCGACAGGCGTGTCGCGGCGATCTCGCCGAACGGCGTGGCCACCGCGCCGCCACGCACGGTTCCGCTAATCCGATTGACTTCGCCGAAAAATCCGGCCGCAAAGGCGTTGACCGGATGCAGGTAGAGATCGCCCGGCGTACCGGTCTGAATGAGCCGCCCTTCGCGCATTAGCGCAATGCGGTCGCCGAGCGCCATCGCCTCTTCGGGATCGTGAGTGACAAGGAGCGTCGCCGCTTCGCGCGACTTTAGCAGATGCAGGGTCTGATCGCGGATTTGACCACGCAGCGCGGTGTCGAGCCCGGAGAACGGCTCGTCGAGCAACACGATGCCCGGGCCCGGCGCGAGTGCCCTGGCCAGCGCCACGCGCTGTTGTTGACCGCCGGATAGCGTATGGGGGTAGACATCGGCGTAACGGCCGAGATCGAGTTGCTCCAGCAGAGCCGTAACCCGTGTCCGCTTCTCCTGCCCGCCCAGGCCCTTGAGACCAAAGCCGACATTGCCGGCGACCGAAAGATGCGGGAACAGCGCGTAGTCCTGAAAGACCAGACCCAGGCCGCGCGCATCGGGCGGCACGTCGATATGACGGTTGGCATCAGCAACCACGCGCTCGCCAATGCTGACCCGCCCGCTCTGCAGCGGCTCCAGACCGGCCGCGATCCGAAGCACCGTGGTCTTGCCGCACCCCGAAGGTCCGACCAGACAGACGATCTCGCCAGCCCCGATCGAGAGCCCGAAGTCGTCCACCACCAACTGACGGCCGAAGGCGTGGCTAACGTGCTCGAAGGCGAGCGCGGTCACGTCATCCCCCGCCATCCTGGCCGGCGCGCGCCCGGGCGATCGCGCGGCTCAAGAGGATCACCGGCACAACCCCCACCACGACAATTGCCAGCGCGGCGGGCGATGCCTCTACGAGCTGCTCGTCAGACGCATACTCGTAAGTGTGCGTGGCCAATGTATCAAAATTGAAGGGGCGGACGAGCAGCGTGGCCGGCAACTCCTTCATCACGTCGACGAAGACGAGAAGACCGGCCGCGAGCAAACTTCCCCGCATCAGCGGCGCCAGCACGCGCCCAAGCACGCCACCGCGGGACATCCCAAGAGAGCGGGCAGCGTCATCCATGCGGGGCGTGATGCGGCCAAAGCCGGCCTCGACCGTGTTGAACGAAATGGCAAGAAAGCGCACCAGATAGGCGAAAACGAGCGCCACCAGCGTACCGCTCAGTACAAGCCCGGTGGAAACGCCGAAATGCGCCCGGAACCAGCCATCAACCGCATTGTCGATAAAGGCAAAGGGGATCAGCACCCCAACCGCGATGACCGAACCCGGAATGGCATAGCCGAGCGCCGCCACCCTTGTTGCCACCGTCATCGCCGCGGTGCGCCGGATTCGAAGCCCGTAGGCCAATGTCGCGGCGAGCGCGACGGCCAGCACAGCCGTTATCGCAGCCACGAGAAAGCTGTTTGCCGCCATTGTGAAAAAACGCTTGTCGATGGTCTCGGCCGCCGTATCGATCGTCCAAACGGTCAGCGCCAGGACCGGAACGAGGAAGCCCAGCATCACCGGCGCGGCGCAAACTGCGCAGGCGACAACGCCCTTTCCGGCACGCAGACGGTACCGCGGCAGGACCTGATAGCGGGTGCCGGCTTGCTGGTAACGCCGTGCACCTCGCGACCACCGCTCCAGCAGGATGAGCGCGAAAATGAACAGCATCAACAACGCCGCGAGCTGTGCCGCGGCCGGTCGCTCACCGAGGCCAAGCCAGGTGCGATAGATGCCGGTGGTGAAGGTATCAACGCCGAAGAACTGCACCGTGCCAAAATCGTTCAATGCCTCCATGAGCGCCAGCGCGAGACCACCGGCGATCGCCGGCCGGGCCAGGGGAAGACTAACCGTTCCGAATGAGCGCCACGGACCGCAGCCAAGCGTACGGCTGACCTCGATGGCGGCGAAGGATTGCTCGTGGAATGCGGTCCGCGCCAGCATGTAGACATACGGATAGAGGACAAGCGCCATCAGCACGATTGCGCCCACAAGGCTGCGGATGTCGGGAAACCAGCTTGCCACATTGGCCATGCCGAGGCCTTCGCGCAGCCATTGCTGGACCGGACCGGAGACATCGAGCAAACCTGTATAGGTATAGGCGACCACGTAAGCCGGCACGGCGAACGGCAGCAAGAGCGCCCATTCGAATATCCGCCGCCCCGGAAACTCGCACATCGCGACCAGCCAGGCGGTGCTGACCCCGATAAGGAGTACGCCCACGCCGACCCCGATCATGATCCAGATCGAATTGGCGATGTAGCTAGAGAGCACGGTCGCCGCGAGATGCTGCCAAATCGCGCTGGCCGGCGTGAACAAATTGGCGGTGACGACAAGGACCGGCAGGCTGATGAGCGCTGCTGCAATGAAAGCAAGCGGCGTCCACATGCTTGGCGTCAGCGCGCCGCGCGGGCGCCATCCGCCGATCGTTGTTCGTGTTCGAAAGGTCAATGTCCTGGCCCGCCCCGCCGCCGCTCGGTTGCGAACCGGCACGGCCGGTCGGCCCAATCCGCGCGCCGCTTTCTAGGCAAATTCAATATATTCAGCGGCTTACAATATTGCGAGCAGTTCTCAGTTACAAACTACCAGTGAATGCTGAGCGAATTCCTAATCCTCGGCGGCGCGGCCGCTTCTGCGGAAACTCTCGGATAGATCGACGAGGTTGTCGGGCTCCTCATGCTCGATGCCCAACTCTTCCTCGATGTCCCGGTCGTCCTCGGCCTCGTCTTCTTCATCCAGCAGATCTTGCATGTCCTCGCCGCGGAAGGCTTGGGCGGCGGGACGGGTATCGAGCAGGCCAGCCGCCTTCAGCTCTTCGACGCCAGGCAAATCCTTCAGGTTCTCCAACCCGAAATGATCGAGGAACTCGCTCGTGGTATGCCAGGTGACCGGGCGGCCCGGGGTCTGCCGCCGCCGTCCGGGCTTTATCCAACCGGCTTCAAGCAGCACGTCGAGGGTTCCGCGGCTCTGGGAGACCCCGCGAACTTCTTCGATCTCGGCGCGCGTGATCGGCTGGTGATAGGCGATGACAGCAAGTGTCTCCACGGCGGCACGTGACAGCTTGCGGGGTACGTCCTGCTCGATCTTGAGCTTGCCCGCGAGATCGGCCGCCGTGCGGAATGCCCAGCCCTCGCCGACCCGCACGAGGTTGACGCCGCGTTCGGCATAGTGTGCCCGCAACGCTTCCAGAACCGCTCGCATATCGACATCGCCCGGCAGGTGTATTGCGATCGCGGCCTCGCGCACCGGCACGGCGCTTGCGAACAGCAGCGCCTCGATGATACGCAGATGTTCAGGATCGTACGGCTCCGGCGCGTGCGATTCGGCATCCTGCAGTTCTGGTTCGATCACTTCGGAAGCTTCTGGTTCGGTCATGATTTCTCGCGCTCACCGCGCAGATAGATTGGACCGAATACACGGTCCTGACGGATTTTGACTTTCCCTGCCTTAGCCAATTCCAGGCTCGCCGCAAACGTCGACGCGATCGCCGAGCGCCGGCCCAACCCCGACCGCAGATTCTCCGGCAGGAAACTCGAGAGGGTCTGCCAGTCGGGTATTTTTCCGAGCAGGCCGGTCAAACGCTGGAGTGCATCGTCGACGGAATAGAGATCAAGGGGCACGATCGTCAGCGTACGCGCGCTCGAGCGCTGCTGCTGACTTCCGTAAGCTTTCAGCAACTCGAACAGCGACACGTCATATATATGTCGGCGGACCAGTTCGACGGTTTCGGGCTCGCCGCGCAGGAAAAAATCACGGCCCAGCTGGGGCCGGCCGAACAGGGCCTTGCCCGAATTCCGCATCGATTCCAAACGCTGAAGCTGGAATGCGAGCGCGGCAGCCATCTCCGCCCCGCTTGGCTCTTCGTCGTCGCTCGGTTGCGGAAGCAGCAGGCGCGACTTCAGGTATGCCAGCCAGGCCGCCATGACCAAATAGTCCGCCGCGACCTCGATCATTAGCGTGCTGGCGCGGTGGACAAAGGAGAGATACTGATCGGCAAGCTGCAAAATCGATATCTGCGCCAGATCGACTTTCTGATCCCGCGCCAGCGACAGCAGCAAATCGAGCGGACCCTCGAAGCCGTCGAGATCGAGGATCAACGCCTCACCGGTTTGCGGGAGCTCGCTTTCGTCCAGTTCGAATGGTTCGTCATCGTTCATCGCATGATTGTGTTTGTGCCGGTGATCATCGCAATCACGTCGATCACGAATTGAACGATCGGCATAATGACCGAACGAAATGGCGTGAACCTTACGCCGAACTGCGCCGCTACCAGCGGCGCCACGAACACTACCATTATTAGTATCGGAATGCCCCAGCGTTCCAAGCGTGCAAGCTGGCGGGCGGGGCCGTCGGGCAGCAAACCAACCGCGACGCGGCCGCCATCAAGTGGCGGCAACGGCAGCATGTTGAAGACCGCCAGAAGAACGTTGATGTAGATCGACGCCTTGAGGCCGACCGCCAAGATCTGGTTCGCATCGCCGCTCAGCAAGTCAACGACATGCAGCAACGCGCCTGACACAACCGCGAGGACCAAATTGATGCCGGGACCGGCGGCGGCGACAAAGACCATGTCGCGACGCGGATTCCTGAGACGCGAGAAGTCCACCGGCACCGGTTTGGCATAGCCGAACAAGAACGGCGATTTGCTGAGCAGCAAGATCGCCGGCAACAGGATTGTGCCGAAGGCGTCGACATGCTTGAGGGGATTGAAGGTGACCCGCCCCATTCGATACGCCGTGTCGTCACCCAGCCGCCAGGCGACAAAGCCATGCGCTGCCTCGTGAAACGTGATCGCGATGATTACCGGGATGGCGATCACCAATATCGTCGATATCGAGGGCAGCGAGTCCAAGTCGGCGTTCCGATCTAGGCCGTGTCCAACAGGGTCTGAAGCTGCGCCAGCAAGTCCGATACGTCAACGGACTCCACCGGCCGCAGCGCCGCGCGGGCGCGCGCAATCCGCTCCAACGCAGCGGCACTCAAGTGTCCGGTAGCGTTGGCAACCGCCACCATCTCTTCCATTTCGCCATTGCAGTGCAAGGCAACATCGCAACCCGCCGCGAGTGCCGCCGCGGTGCGTTCGCCGAGCGTCCCGCTCAACGCCTTCATGCTGAGGTCGTCGGAGACGAGCAGACCGTCAAATCCGATCTCACCGCGAATAATGTCGCCGATAACGGTCTTGGACGTAGTCGCGGGATGATCGGCGTCCAGAGCGGTGTAGACGACATGCGCCGTCATCGCCCAGGGCGCGTCGGCAAGCGCCGCAAACGGCGCGAAGTCAACTTGACGCAACGCATCCAAGCCGGCATCGACCACCGGAAGTTCGTAATGACTGTCGACCTTGGCGCGCCCGTGACCGGGAATATGCTTGATTACAGGCAAGACGCCGGCGTCGAGAAACCCGTCGATCGCCGCTCGGCCAAGCCTAGCGACGAGCGCGGGCGATGCGCCAAAGGCGCGGTCTCCGACGATGTCATGGCTGCCCTCCGCAGGAACATCGAGGACCGGCGCGCAGTCAACGTCGATGCCGAGCGCCGACAGCTCCGCGCCGATCAGGTGCGCGTTCAGTCGTACGGCCTGCCGCGCATTATCATCGTCATGCGAAGCTAAGGCGCCAAAAACGGCGGCCGGCGGCGCTTTGCGCCAATGCGGCGGGCGCAGGCGCGCGACCCGTCCGCCTTCCTGGTCGATCAACACCGGCGCATCGGCGCGGCCGACGACAGTACGAAGATCCGCCACCAGATCGCGGATCTGGTCGGGCGTCCCGCAATTGCGCGCAAAGAGAATGAACCCGAACGGATCGCACTCTTTAAAAAAGCGGCGTTCGGCGCCACTTATTTCAAGTCCCGCGAGGCCGAATATCGCTGCCTTCGGGATGGGTTGTTCAGCCCCTGACAAAAAGGCAGCTCACCTTGCGTTTGCCGAGCTTGGCGCAGAGATCCTTCGCCGCTTTGCGGTTCTTCAACGGCCCAAGCTGCAATCGATATAGCGGGCCACGCCCGTTGGTCCGGTCGACCTTCTCCACATACCAGTCAAGTTTGCCCACCAGATCCTTGTGCTTGCCGGCCAACCGCTCCCAACGGCGCGCCGCCAATTGCGGCGAAGGATATGCCGCGATCTGGACGCGGAATGCAGCAGAACTCAAGTCGACCGCGCGGAGATTGCGCGCCGATTTCGCCGCGGGTTTGCGGGGCGCGCGTTTCTTTGCAGCCATGCGAAGGGGCCTGCGATCGATCCCGACGCGAACCCGCGCCGGGCCACCCTTGATCCGGGGCCGGGCGATCGCTAGCGGCTTGGGCTTGACGGTCGGCGCCCGTTTTCTGGCGCCCACCGACGACCTTTTTGGCGTGATTGCGACGGGCGCGGGACGCGGGATCAGCCGCTCTACGTTGTTGGCCAGCTTCTTGCGCCGCTCCGGCGCGATGCGTTCGTAAACGCGCTTGTCCTTGTGGGGCACCCGCAGACCGCCTGGCTCCGCCGGCCGTGTTTTGATTGGCTGCGCCTGGGCACGGATAATCGGCACGACCCGCTTGCCGCCATGGCGCGCGCCTTCTGCGTAGCTGTACCACATCAATCCGCCGAGCCCGCCGAACGCCGCTGCCACGAGGAGGCCCTTGAGCGCGACATAAAGTCGGTCAGACCAGGGATGCAAAGCAGGACGCGGCGTGACCGCGGCATAGGCCATCAGCGCATCTCCTCCACGGGGGTCACACCGAATATCGACAAACCTGACGCGATCACGATTTGGATCCCGCGAATGAGGGAGAGGCGCGCCAAGGTACGCTCCGGTTCCGACCCCTCGATAAACCGCAAGGCGGGCTCGTCACGCCCACGCGTCCATATCGTGTGGAAAGCGCCCGCCAAGTCATACATGTAGTATGCAATCCGATGGGGCTCATGTGCAAGCGCCGCGCCTTCAACGACCGCCGGCCAGCCCGCCAAACGCTTGATCAAGTCCATCTCGCCCGCATCGCTCAGGCGATCGATCTCCGCCGCGCGCAGGGCGGCATCGCTGGTGTCGAGATCGGGCAATGCCTCGGCGACATTTCGGAACACCGAACAAATCCGGGCGTGGGCGTACTGCACATAGAAGACCGGATTGTCCTTCGATTGCTCGGTCACCTTGGCGAAGTCGAAATCGAGCTGTGCATCGTTCTTGCGGGTCAGCATGATAAAGCGGAAGACATCCTTGCCGACCTGGTCGATGACGTCGCGCAAGGTGACGAACGTGCCCGCGCGCTTGGACATTCGCACCGGCTTGCCGTGTTCGGTGAGGTTCACCATCTGGCCGATCATGACGTCGAGCGTCCCCTGCCCTTCGGTCACCGCCTCAACCGCCGCCTTCATGCGCTTGATATAGCCACCATGATCGGCGCCCCAAACGTCGACCATATTGGCGAAACCGCGCGCGAACTTGTCCTTGTGATAGGCGATGTCGGTCGCGAAATAAGTCCAGCTTCCGTCGGATTTCTTGAGCGGGCGGTCGACCTCGTCACCGAACTGGGTCGCACGGAACAGTGTTTGCTCGCGCGGCTCCCAGTCGTCGGGGGTCTTGCCCTTCGGCGGATCGAGGGTGCCGATGTAAACGAGATCGCGCGCCTGAAGGTCCGCCAGCACCTTGTCGACCGCGCCCGATTCGACCAGGGCACGTTCGGAGGTGAAGACGTCGTACTCGATCCCCACGGCGCGCAGATCGTCGCGGATCATGTCCATCATCGCCTCGACCGCAAAGCCGCGAACCGGTTCCAGCCATTCCTCTTCCGGCGCATCCAGCCATTTCGAACCCTCGCGCTCGGCAAGCGCTTTTGCGGCGGGGATCAGGTAGTCGCCGGGATAAAGACCCTCGGGCATTTCGCCGACTTGGGCGCCAAGCGCTTCGCGATAACGGTAGTGAACCGAACGCGCGAGGGCGTCGACCTGGGCACCGGCGTCGTTGATGTAGTATTCGCGGGTGACCTTGTATCCGACCGCCTGCAGCAGCGAAGCCAGGGCGTCGCCGACCACGGCGCCGCGGCCATGTCCGGCGTGGAGCGGGCCGGTCGGGTTGGTCGAAACATACTCGACATTCACTGCCTCGCCGGCCCCGATAGTCGAGCGGCCATAGGCGGCTCCCGTCTCGAGCAGTTCGACCAGCCGGGCGCGCCAGAAGGCGGTTCCAAGACGAAGATTGACGAAGCCGGGACCGGCCACCTCGGCGGCATCAACATCATCGAGCGTGGCCAAACGCTCGCTGAGCGCCGTTGCCAAATCACGCGGTTTCTGCCCGGCTTGCTTGGCGAGCACCATCGCGGCATTCGTCGTGACGTCGCCATGCGATGTGTCACGCGGCGGCTCAACCCCGACGCGGCCATAGTCGAGCCCCGCCGGCAACACGCCCTTGGTGACCATCTCCTGCAGCTTCGCCGCGATGATGTCGCGAAATGCGTTGAATAGATTCATAAGGTAACGGTTCCAGGAATTGCAGTTCCGGCATCGAACAGCCTCTGATGCTCGGTGAGCGCGAAGCTGTCGGTCATGCCGGCGATATAGTCGGCGACCAACCGTGCGATCTTGGGCTCGTCGCGTCCCTGAGCGCGGCCGCGCCACTCCTCCGGCATCAGTCCCGGATCGTTCACGAACGCTTCAAAGAGATCTCTGATCACGCGCTCTGCCTTGGCAGTCATGCGTTGAACCGTGTGATGACGATACATGCGTTCGCCTAGGAAGCTGCGCAAGGCTCGATCGTGGGAAATCATCTCCTGCGAAAAGGCCACGACCGGCCGTCCTAGCCCGCGAATGTCCTCGACCGAACCCGGCGCCGCATCGGCAAGCCGGGCCTGGGTTTCGCCCAACAGGTCGGTGACCATGTGATCGATCAGCCGGCGCACCGTCTCATGGATGAGCCGAGGCTGCTCAATGCCGGGATAGGCCGTTTCGACGACGCGCACCGTCGGACCGGCCAGAGGCAGGTCACGCAGATCGTCGAGCGTGAACAGCCCGGCTCGAAGCCCGTCATCGATGTCGTGGTTGTTATAGGCGATATCGTCCGCCAATGCCGCGACCTGCGCCTCCGCGCTGGGATGTGTATCGAGCTCCAGATCATGCTCCGCAACGTAATCGCGGATCGGCTCGGGGACTGCTCCCTTGTTCGGGCCGGTCAAGGGGCCATTGTGCTTGACCACTCCTTCCAGCGTTTCCCAGGTCAGGTTCAGGCCATCGAACTCGGCATATTTGCGTTCGAGGCGCGTCAGAATACGCAAGGTCTGCGCGTTGTGGTCGAAGCCGCCATGCGCCGCTATCACCGCGTTCAGCGCGTCCTCGCCGGCATGCCCGAAAGGTGTGTGGCCGAGATCATGGGCTAGCGCCAGCGCCTCGGCGAGATCCTCGTTCAGGCCCAGCGCCCGGGAGATCGAGCGGGCGATCTGAGCGACCTCGAGGCTATGGGTGAGACGGGTGCGGAAGTTGTCGCCCTCATGGGCAACGAAGACCTGGGTCTTGTGCTTCAGGCGGCGAAATGCGGCGGCGTGAACGATCCGGTCGCGGTCACGCTGAAATGGCGTGCGGGTCGGGCTCTCGGTCTCCGGATAGAGGCGGCCGCGGGACCGGTCGGGCCGGGTCGCGAAGGGCGCGAGCGCGTAGGGCTGGGCCGGAAGCGTCATGGAGGGCTAACCTAGTGGCCCCGGAAAGCCTCGGCAACGGTGAATGGGCCTCGATTGACTTGGTGCGTATTCCGCCTAAATAGAGAGCATGACGGAGCAACAGATCAGTCCCTCGGAAGCGCAGAAAACGGCCGATTCGGCGCGTTTTGCCGTTTCGGCGAGCGCCGCCAAGCGCGTGGCCGCGCTCAAGGCCGCCGAGGGCAACGAGGCCCTGATGCTGCGGATCACGGTCTCCGGCGGCGGCTGCGCCGGTTTCCAGTATGGCTTTGATTTCGACACCGAGCAGGCCTCCGACGACCACATCTTCGAGCGCGACGGGATCAAGGTCGTGATCGACGAGACGTCGCTGGATCTTCTGGCGGGCGGCGTGGTCGATTTCAAGGAAGACCTGCTGGGCTCCTACTTCGCCATCGAGAACCCCAACGCGACCTCATCCTGCGGCTGCGGCACCAGCTTCTCCATCGGCTGAACCAAGTCTCTTTCCACGGGCCCTGCTGACCTCCCCCGCGCCCGCGTGTTAGAAGGGCGAGCAGATGGCATGTCCGCCAGCCGGGAGGGTATCGCATGGTCAAGATCGCGAGCTGGAACGTCAATTCGATCAAAGCACGCTTGCCGAACGTGCTCGACTGGCTGTCCTCGGCCGCACCCGACATCGTGCTGCTGCAGGAGATCAAGAGCGTGGAGGAAACCTTCCCGGCGCTGGAGATCAGCGGGCTCGGCTACAACCTCGCGATCAGCGGGCAGAAAACCTATAACGGCGTGGCGATCCTCTCCAAGACGCCTCTGGAGGTCGAGCACCGCAGGCTGCCAGGCGACAAAGGCGACGAGCAGGCGCGTTACATCGAGGCGGTCACCGAGACCGATGCCGGCGTGCTGCGCATCGCCTCGATCTATCTGCCCAACGGCAACCCCGTAGACAGCGACAAGTTCGGCTACAAGCTCGGCTGGATGAAGCGTCTGGAAGGCCACGCGCGTGGGCTCCTGGCGCTCGAGGAGCCGACGATCCTCGGCGGCGACTACAACGTGATCCCGCAGGACGAGGATTGCTACGACCCGGCCGCCTGGGCCGGCGACGCCCTCTTCCGCGCGGAAACGCGCTCGGCCTTCCGCGCGCTGGTCAATCTGGGCTTTACCGATGCCTTTCGCAGCTTCAAGGCTGGGCCCGGCGCCTACACCTTCTGGGATTACCAGGGCGGCGCCTGGCAGAAGGACAACGGCATCCGCATCGACCACCTTTTGCTGTCGCCGCAGGCCGCGGATCTACTAGTAGAAAGCGACATCGACCGCGCGCCGCGTGGCAAGGAAAAGGCCTCGGACCACACGCCGATCTGGTGCACGCTTGGCGCCGACCCGGCGGCGGCGAAGGCCGCCTAGCGCGAACTCCCGGCACACTACCGTCCCGATCACAGCCGGGCTAAACTAGAACGAGCTATAAAAAACTATATATGCGCCCTTAACACAGGCGGACGGCGATATGGGGGGAGGAGCAGGCGATGCATGTCGGCATGTCGGTGGTATTTCAGAATCCGGACCGGGCGCGCCCCGACCATGAGGTCTGGCGTGACGATTTGAAGCTGGCCGATCTGGCGGAGCCGCTGGGTTTCGATTCGATCTGGACCGTCGAGCACCACTTCACCGACTACATGCTGGCGCCCAACCCGATGCAGTTCCTGACCTATATGGCGGGGCGCACGAAATCGGTGCAGCTCGGCTCGATGGTGATGGTGTTGCCCTGGCACGACCCGATGTGGCAGGCCGAGCAGATCGCCATGCTCGACACGATCTCAGAGGGCCGCCTGATCCTCGGCATCGGCCGCGGCGCCGCGCTGGTCGAGTTCGATGGCTTCGGCGTGCCGATGGACGAAAGCCGGCCGCGCTTCAACGAATCCGCCCAGATGCTGCTAGAAGGGCTCGAGCAGGGCTATTGCGCGTTCGACGGCGAGTACATCAAGCAGCCCCGCCGCGACATCCGCCCTCAGCCCTCGCGGAGCTTCAAGGGGCGAACCTATGCGGCATCCGTCTCGCCTGAATCCCTGCCGGTGATGGTGCGGCTTGGCGTCGGGCTGCTGATCATTCCGCAGAAACCCTGGGCGGAAGTGGAAAAGGAACTCGCGACCTACCGCGCCGCCTACCGCGAGACCCACAAGGCGGCGCCGCCCGCGCCGATCGTCGCCGGCTGGACCTTCGTCGATGAGAACGCCGACCGGGCGGAGGAAATGGCGCGCAAATACATCGCCGGCTATTTCCGCAGCGTGCTCAAGCATTACGAGTTCGCCAGCCCGCACATGAAGACGACCAAGGGCTATGAGTATTACGGCAAGATCACCGACAAGATCGCCGAGATCGGCGAGGAGCAATTTGTCGAGTTCTTCATGAGCCTGCAGGTCTTCGGCACGCCCGAGCAGTGCCTGGAGCGCATTTTAAGGGTGCGCGAACGCCTGAGCTCCGAGGCGTTCGTCGGCGTCTTCAGCTATACCGGCATGCCGCACGAGGAAGCGGATCGGAATGTCCGCCTCTTCGTCAAGGAGGTGATGCCGGCGTTGAAGGCGCTGGAACCGCTTCACACCGACCAGCCCGACGTGGCCTAGAAAATTCTACTAGTAGCTCGACTAGTAGAGCTTGATCGGCCGAGTTCCTAACCTCCGGCCCCCAACGCGCCCGTCAGCAGTAGACCCGCGACCGCGAACATCACGGCGGCAACGAAGCCGTCAAGCAGCCGCGTGGCGATGGGCCTGCGGAAAAACGGCGTGAAGATCATGGCGCCGAAGCCAATCGCGTAGAACCAGACCAGCGAACCCGTCACGCCGCCGGCCAGAAAGCCGAGGCGCGTATTGGCGGGATACTGCGCGCCGATGCCGCCCAGCAGGACGACGGTATCCAGATAGACATGCGGGTTGAGCAGGCTGAAGGCGAGCGCCGCGGCGATTACGGCCCGCCTCCCCTGCCCGCCTTTGGCGTCAGCTTCGGCCTCCGCCGCGGCGAAACCCTTGTGGTCGCTGCGGAGCGCATTCCAGGCGGCGCGAAGCCCGAAGACGATCAGAAACGCGGCCCCGCCCCAGGCCGCCGCCGCGGTGAGCCAGCGGTTGGCGGCGATCAGCGCGCCGAGCCCCGCCACCCCCAAGGCGATCAGCACCGCATCGCACAGGAAGCAGATCGTCGCCACCACGAAGACATGGCGGCGAAGCAGGCCCTGGCGGATGACGAAGGCGTTCTGGGCCCCGATCGCGACGATCAACCCGAGGCCGGCGAAAAGCCCGGTGAAATAGGCGGCGGTCATGGCAGGGCTATTACAGGACAGGCCATTTACGTCAACGACGCCGTGGCCGCTTCGGGCTTGGAGCGACGTGTCGGCATGAGCCTGGAGGACTTCGACGTTCATTGGCGCCAGGCCCATGCGCCGCTGGTGGCGAGCTACAAGGATACTCTGCGCATCGCGCGCTACGTTCAGTCGACCCGGACCGACAGCAGGCTTGTGGAAATCACGGCGACCGTGCGCGGTGCGCCAGAGCCCCATGACGGGGTGGCGGAGCTCTGGTATGCGAGTTGGGAGGACCTCGCCGCCGGCTTCAGCACCGAAGAGGGCCGCGCTGCCGGCCGGGCCTTGATCGAGGACGAGCGCCGTTTCATCGATCTGGCCAATTCGCCGATCTTTTTCACAACCGAGCGAGAAATCGTGAGTTGACCCATGCGGGCTCTGGTCAGCGGCGGCCCGGAGCCATATCTGGAATGCACAACAGTATGGGCGAAGGATGGCAGCTATGACGACGAACTGGCGCTCGATCGAGCGACTTGTACGCGCAGAGCCGACGAGCGACGGCGCCGGCGTCAACCTCAATCGCACGATCGCCACCGCCGCCCTGCCCGAGCTCGATCCATTCCTGCTGCTGGACGAATTCAACACCGAGAACCCGGGCGACTATATCGCCGGCTTCCCCGACCATCCCCATCGCGGCTTCGAGACCGTGACTTACATGATCGAGGGCAACATGCGCCACGCCGACAACGCCGGCAATGGCGGGCTGCTGCGCTCGGGCGGCATTCAGTGGATGACCGCCGGGCGCGGCATCGTCCATTCCGAAATGCCCGAGCAGGAAGGCGGCAAGATGCAGGGCTTCCAGCTCTGGGTGAATTTGCCCGCCACGCTCAAGATGTCGACGCCGCGCTATCAGGAGTTCGATCCCGACAGGGTGCCCGAGATCCGCCGCGACGACGGCGCGCTGATCCGCGTCGTGGTCGGCGAGCATGACGGAATGGACGGCATTGTCTCAGGCATCGCGGTCGAGCCGCTCTATCTCGACGTCACGTTGCCGCCAGGCGCCGCGCTCGAGCAGCCGATCGCCGCGGGGCATAACGGCTTCGTCTATGTGTTCGAGGGTGAGAGCGTCAGTGTGACCAACGCGAACGGGACGCACGATGGTGCAACCAACGACAACGTAATCCCCTACCGCCATCTGGCCGTGCTCGGGGACGGCGACTGGCTCGGCCTGACAAACACGGCCGCCCAGCCGGCGCGCATGCTGGTTGTCGCCGGCCGGCCGATCGGCGAGCCCATCGCCCGTTACGGCCCTTTCGTGATGAACACCCGCGAAGAAATCTTCCAGGCCTTCAAGGATTACGAAGAAGGCCGTTTCTAATCCCCGGACCGGCGACCACGGGCGGCATATTTACAACCAAGACAGGAGTTTCCGTTTGATGACCCAGCGCATAGACCAGCGCATCATCGACCTGTTCGATGCTTTCACCCATTCGGCGATGGACCGGCGTGAATTCATGGCGCGGCTGACGGGGCTCGCGGGTGGGTTCGCCGCGGCGAGCGCGCTGATCGCCCTGTTGGAAGGCAGCGACGCCCAAGCCGCCATCACCAATCCGGGCGATCCGCGACTGGAGGCCGGCATGGTCACCTACCCCGGGCGGTCGGGTCCGATGAAGGCCTATCTCGCGCGGCCGGATGCGGAAGGAAAACGCCCGGCGGTGGTCGTGATCCACGAGAACCGCGGCCTCAACCCGCATATCGAAGATGTCGCGCGGCGGTTCGCGCTGGCCGGCTTCCTCGCGCTCGCTCCCGATGCGCTGTCGCCCCTGGGCGGCACGCCGGCGGACAGCGACGTGGCGCGGGAGCGCATCTATACGCTCGACCGCTCGGCCACGATCGGCGATTTCATCGCCGCGATCAGCCACCTCAAGACCCATCCGGGATCGAACGGCAAAGTCGGCAGCGTCGGCTTCTGCTGGGGCGGGGCGATGTCGAACCAGCTCGCGGTCCATTCACGCGACCTGGGGGCCGCGGCGGTGTTCTATGGCAGCTCGCCGACATCGGGCGACGTGCCCAAGATCAAGGCGCCGCTGTTGCTCCACTATGGTGGGCTCGATACGCGCATCAATGCCGGCGTGCCGGCCTATGAGACCGCGCTCAAGGCCGCCGGTGCGACCTATACCGTTCATATGTATGAGGGCGCCTACCACGCCTTCCACAACGACACCCGCCCGGCGCGCTACGACAAGAAAGCCGCCGACCTAGCGTGGGCACGGACGGTGGCGTTCTTCAAGAAGCATTTGAGTTAGCGGTCAAGCGCGGAAGCGCCACTCCTCAGATATCCGCATACACATGCTTCTCCGCCTTGGCGCCGGGATGGCAGACGGCGCCGTTCGCCGCCGGCCCCACAGTCTGGGCGTAGCGCCAGAGCGCGCCCGAGGCATATTGGTTCTCGCGCGGTTTCCAGGTCTCGCGGCGCTTGGCGAGTTCGTTCTCGGACACTTCGACGTCGCACGTGCCAGCGACGGCGTCGATGTTGACGATATCGCCATCTACTAGTAGCGCGATCGGCCCACCTGTCGCGGCTTCCGGGCCGACATGCCCAACGCACAGCCCGCGCGTACCGCCGGAGAAGCGGCCATCGGTGATCAGCGCCACGTCCTCCATGCCGAGGCCGTAGAGCGCCGCGGTCGTGGAGAGCATCTCGCGCATGCCGGGCCCGCCCTTTGGGCCCTCGTAGCGGATGACGATGCACTCGCCTTCCTGGACCTTGCGGGCGGATACGTAAGCGAAGGCGTCCTCCTCGCAGTCGAAGACGCGGACGGGTCCGCGAAACTTCTGTTTGTCCTCGGACATGCCCGCGACTTTCACGATCGCGCCTTCGGGGGCGAGGTTGCCCGTGAGGCCAACAACACCGCCTGTCGGTGCAAGCGGCGAGGCAACACGGTAGACGACGTCCTGTCCTTCCGGAAATATCACGGCGGCGCAGTTCTCGGCGAGGGTCTTACCCGAAACGGTCATGCAGTCGCCGTCGAGCAAGCCGCTGTCGAGCAGCTCCTTGATGACGACCTGCACGCCGCCGACCTCGTAGAGGTCCTTGGCGACGTACTTGCCGCCGGGCTTGAGGTCGGCGATATAAGGCGTCTTGCGGAAGATCTCCGCGACATCATGAAGATCGAAATCGATGCCGACCTCGTTGGCGATCGCCGGTAGATGCAGCGCCGCGTTGGTCGACCCGCCGGTGGCGGCGACGACGATGGCAGCATTCTTGAGCGCCGCGCGGGTCACGATGTCACGCGGGCGCAGGCCCGTTTCCAGGATCGCCATCACCGCCTCGCCCGAGCGCTCGCAAAGCTGGTCGCGCGATTCGTAGGGCGCGGGTGCGCCGGCCGAGTTGGGCAGCGCCAATCCGATTGCCTCGGAGACGCAGGCCATCGTGTTGGCAGTGAACTGACCCCCACACGAACCCGCCGAGGGGCAGGCCACCAACTCCAATTCATGCAAATCGCCGTCAGAGAACGTGCCGGCAGCATGTCGGCCGACACCCTCGAAAATATCGACGACGGTGACGTCGTTGCCGCGGAAGCGGCCCGGCAGGATCGAGCCGCCATAGATGAAGATCGACGGCACGTTGAGACGCACCATCGCCATCATCATGCCCGGCAATGACTTGTCGCAGCCGGCGAGCGTGACCAGCGCGTCATAGCAATGGCCGCGCATGGTGAGTTCGACCGAGTCCGCAATGATCTCGCGCGAGACCAACGAGGACTTCATACCCTCATGACCCATGGCAATGCCGTCGGTGACGGTGATGGTGGTGAACTCGCGCGGCGTCCCCCCCGCCGCGGCCACACCGAGCTTGACGGCCTGGGCCTGGCGACTCAGTGAAATGTTACATGGAGCAGCCTCGTTCCAGGCGGTGGCGACGCCGACCAGTGGCTGGGCAACTTCTTCCTCGGTCACGCCCATCGCATAGAGATAAGAGCGATGGGGCGCTCGTTCCGGCCCCACGGTGGTGTGGCGGCTGGGAAGCTTAGACTTGTCGAAGCCGCCGTTTTTCTTTCTGGCCATCTCGGTACCGCCTTGCCTGGGAATGCCTGGAATATCGGGCGCGGAGCATAGCCCCAGCGCCCAGACCCGCCAAGCCTCGCGGCAATATCGAGCACAGCGGCCGAGAGAGGCCTGATGGCTTGGCAGTACGCACCGCGCCCACGACCGTGGACAATGCGGGGATCGGGTGCGCGGTGCTACCGCGGTTCCGCGGCAACCGGAGGGCTCGGTCCCCCGCTGCTGCCATACTCGCGTTGCAGCGCGAGCACGCGGACCCGGTACCAGGCAAGCCAGGTGGTCCGGCCCTGCTCCTGGATGCGCATGTGCTCCGGGTCGAGGCGCCAGGCCTCAAGGGCCGCGGCGTCGCGCCAGTATGAGATCGTGACGCGGTGGCTTTCGTCATCGCTGGCATGGCATGGCAGTTCGCCCAGATATCCATCGAAACCCTGGACCCGGTCGACCATCGCGGTGAGCGCCACGCCAAATTCAGCGGCAGTCCCGGGGTTCACCGCATATTCAATTACGACCGCCAGCATCGTCCGTGCGCTCCTTTGCCTTCACCGGGTGAGCTCAGGCGGAGGCCGCCCCGATGGTTGTGTGGCGGCTGGGACGCTTTGGTTGGCCGAAACCGCCATTCTTGTTTCTGGCCATCTCGGCACCGCCCTGCCGGGGAAACGCCTGAGTATCGGTCGCAGAAGATAGACCCCGTACCCAAACCGGCAAAGCCCCGGCGCCGTTGCCGCGAAACGACACCTGCGACAACACCGATAATTTTCCAATCCGAGCCTCGACGCGATTGCATTTGCCGGCGCGGATTGGATACCGTTGGTGTCGTTACAAAAGATAATACGAGCAGAGGAATTCCGATGAAGAACAATTTACTCCCGATCTTATTCGGCGCATTGGCGTTGGCAGTGCTCGGTTCAGCGCCGGCCAGCGCACAAGACATCCAGGTCTGCCCCAGCAACTTGAAGGGCTTGGCGGGATTGCCGCCGGGACAGGCGTTGCGCTGCGCCTGCACGGTCTCCCAGATGCGAGGATCGGTTTGGGGCTCCGGGCGCTATACGACCGATTCCTCGGTTTGCCGCGCCGCACGCCACGCCGGCATAGTGTCGAGGGCCGGCGGCATTGTGCGCGTCTATGTCGGTCGGGGCTGCCAGCGCTTTGTCGGTAGCAGACGCAACGGTGTGAACAGCGGACGTTGGGGGCGCTATGGGCGTACTTTCGGTTTTCGCTTCCCCCTGCCCCCATGCGCCGAGCAAGCCGCAGGCGGCGGTGAAGAAGAAGGCGGTGGCGGTGCATCGCTGGCCGCCTGCCCGCGTAACCTGAAAGGACGCTTGCTGCCGCCGGGCCGGGCGTTGCGGTGCTCGTGCGCGCCGCGTCAGATGGTCGGCTCGGTCTGGGGCACCCGGCGCTACACCGCGGATTCCTCAGTCTGCAAGGCGGCGCGGCACGCCGGCGTCATTGGTCCCAACGGCGGCAACGTCACAGTGTTCATGGGCGGCGGGTGCCGCAGCTTCGTCGGCACCACCCGATTTGGCGTTCGGACCGGCCGCTGGGGGGCTTATCGGTCGACCTATTCCTTCCGTTACCCGATGCCACGCTGCATCGGCGGCGCGCCGCCCAGCCGCGCCTGCGATCCCAGCTTCGGCGGCAAATACGTTAACTTGCTGCGTCGCATCAGGGTGCCCAGGGACCGCGGCCGCTATGGTCTGTGCCGCGACTATGGCCGCTATTCCGGCAGTTCCTGGGCCGGGCATCGCAACCTGCCCCCGGGCTATTGGAGCTATAAGTATCCCCATTGGTACATCTGGGGCCGGCGCACCCGATAGGGCTGGACGCGGATATCGGCCGCCGCCTACCCGCAAGGTAGGCGGCGGCGGTACTGGGCGGCATCGGTTCACTCGCAGGCGCGGCCCTCGGCGGCCTCGTGCTGGCGATGATCGAGACGCTTTGGTCGGCCTATTTCGCTTTGGAATACCGCGATGTCGTGACGTTCGGCGTGATGATTGCGGTGATTGTGCTCCGCCCAGAAAGGCTTCTTGGCCGCCCCTTGCCCGCCGTCACCATGATCGGTGGCAGGCCTTATCGCGGATAACGCGCCCTGCCCTCCGGGCGCGGACTTCCCGCGTGCCGTACAGATCGCCGGAGACTGGTCAAACATGCTGAAACAGCCATGATTTTTAAGGTCTTATAAACCATGGCGGGTGCATATCTGCGTATTCACACGCGGCTGTGAGGGCACGTTGCCCGGGCCGTCGGCACACGGATCAGGCCGCCGCTAAGCACCGCCCCGGCCGGATGAATGTTGGGGAGCCCGACGACTTGTCAGCTTCAAGCCAATTGCTTGACATATTCGAGGCCATGGATCAGGGCGTGATCGCCTTTGACCGGGACCTTACGATTCTGGCTGCGAACAAGCGCGCCGGCACAATCGTCAACATGCCGGACGAAATGATCCGCCCGGGCGCCAGCTTTCAAACCATGATCTGCCGCGCCGCCGAGCGCGGCGACTATGGTCGCGGCGAAATCGAAGAAATACTGACCGAAAAACTCGCGCTTGCTCGGGGCCTGGAACCCCATTCCTTCGACCGAGACCAGCCCGACGGGACGGTCATCGAGGTCAGGTCGCAACCGCTACGAGGCGGCGGCTTTGTCGTGACCTATACCGACGTGACCGAACGGCGCCTGGCCGAGCGGCGGATCGAGCGCCAGAACGAACTGCTGGCCATTCTGCAAAAGATAGCCGCCGCCGCCAATCTCTCGAACTCGGTGGACGAGGCCTTCGGCCGATGCATCGACCAGATTTGCGCCTTCACGGGCTGGCCGATCGGCCATGTTTACCAGGTCGAACGCCGCCGCGGCGAGATCCTGGTATCGAGCGATATCTGGCATCTCGACGACCCAACACGTTTCCAAACTTTCAAAGAGGTCAGCGACCGCATTACCTTCACTGCGGGGATCGGCATGCCCGGCCGTGTCATGGAATGCGGAGCGCCCGTGTGGATCCGCGATCTCAGCGTCGACCCGAACTTTCCAAGAGGGAAGCTGGCGGAAAATCACGGCGTCAAGGCCGGGTTCGCCTTTCCCGTTCTTGTCGGCAAGAAGGTGGTGGCAGTGCTTGAATTCTTCGCCGAGGAGGTGCAGGCCCCGGACGAGGCACTGCTTGGGATCATGCGCAGCGTAGGCGTACAGCTTGGACGCGTGGTGGAGCGGGATACTGCGACCGCGAAGCTGCGCCGCGCGACGGAACAGGCCGAACTCGCCAACCGCTCGAAGTCTGAGTTTCTCGCCAATATGAGCCACGAGCTGCGAACACCCCTGAACGCCATTATTGGCTTTTCCGATCTTCTACAAACACCGGGCGCCGCCGGCATCGATCCGAAGAATCGCAAACGGTATGTTGGCGACATCGCGGCCAGCGGCCGGCATTTGCTGAGCCTGATCAACGACCTCCTCGACCTCTCCAAGATCGAGGCGGACGAATTCGCACTCCATGAAGAGACATTCGATCTCGCTTCTGAAATCGAGAACTGCCTTAGTATCGTTGCCGAGCGGGCAAGGCAGGAAGATGTTGCGCTAACCAGCGCGTGCGAGCTAGGCCTGCCGGCGCTCTATGCCGACCTGCGGAGCTGCAAGCAAATCCTGCTCAATCTCGTCTCCAACGCGATCAAGTTCACCGAAACCGGCGGCGGGATCACCGTCTCTGCACGCAAAGAGCCGGACGGCGGCATCGCCATTGCCGTCGCAGATACCGGCATCGGCATGGACGTTTCGGAGATCCGTGTCGCGCTCCAGCCGTTTCGCCAGATCGATAGCGGACTGGCGCGCCGGCACGAGGGCACCGGGCTCGGTCTGCCATTGGTAAAGGCGCTCACAGCACTCCACGGCGCGCGCTTTGAGATCGAGAGTGAGCCGGGAAAAGGGACCACCGCGACAGTGCAATTTCCGCCGGAGCGGTCCGCGGCGAATGGCGAGATGGGGCAGAATCCGGGCGCCGCGTAAACGTCGCTGACGGACTTTCGACTGCTAACCGACCGCAATACGATCGAGCGCTTCGGCAAGCTTGCCGCGGGCCGCTTGCGCCTCGGCGCGGCGCTCTTTTTGCTCCTCGACGACCTCCGGTGGGGCTTTGGCGACGAAGTTCTCGTTGGCGAGTTTCTTTTCCAGGCGACCAATTTCATCGGCAAGTTTATCGATTTCCTTCCTGAGCCGCGCGCGCTCCTGATCGAAATCGATGATCCCGGCAAGCGGAATTCCGTAGGTCGCCTCTCCCACGACGAACTGCACGGCGTCCTTTTCAAAGCTGTCGGTCTGTTCGATCGCGCTAAGCCGGGCGAGGCGGCCGATGACCGATTGGTGCGTTTCCATCCAGCGCCCGGTGTTGCCGGCCGCACCCTTATGCCGCAACGGAAGCTCGGCTTTCGGCGGCACGTTCATTTCCGAGCGGACGGCTCGTATGTCGGAGATCAGGCGAACGGCCCAGCCAATCTCTGCCGCGGCCTCGTCGTCGAACAGACCTTCGTAGACTATGGGCCAATCGTCGACGATCAACATGCGCGCGTCGTCCGGGCCAAGCCGCTCCCACAGCTCTTCGGTGATGAACGGCATCAAGGGATGCAGCAGGTGGAGAATGCGGTGGAGGACCCACATCAGGGTGGCACGGGTCTCGGCCTTGGCATCCTCGTCGCCATCCTGAAGGATCGGCTTGGAAAACTCGACATACCAGTCGCAGTATTCGTGCCAGACGAACTGATAGAGCGAAGCCGCGGCTTCGTTGAATTTGTATCCCTCGATAGCAGCGACGACGTCTCCGGTGACGCGTGCGATACGATCGACGATCCAACGGTTCACGGTCTCTTTATTGAGCTCCGGCGCGAAGCTCGGCGCGACCACGCAGTCGTTCATCTCCACATAGCGCGACGCGTTCCACAGCTTGGTCGCGAAATTGCGGTAGCCCTCGATGCGGCTTTCGGCGAGCTTGATGTCGCGGCCCTGAACGGCCAGCGAGGCGAGCGTGAAACGCAGCGCATCGGCACCAAATTTCTCCACTAAATCAAGGGGATCAACGACATTGCCCTTGGATTTTGAATATTTCTGGCCCTTGGCGTCACGCACCAGGCCATGAATATAAACATCGGCGAAAGGCACCCTGCCCTCGTCGTTCTCGTCGCGCATGAAATGCATGCCCATCATCATCATGCGGGCAACCCAGAAAAACAGAATGTCCTCGCCGGTGACCAGGCAGGCACCGGGATAGTAGCGCTCCAGCGCCGGCGTCTCGTCGGGCCAACCGAGGGTCGAGATGGGCCAGAGGGCTGAGGAAAACCAGGTATCAAGCACGTCGGTATCGCGGCGCAGCGTCGCCGGCTTACCGTAGTGGGCATCGGCCGCAACTTGCGCCTCGGCCTCGGTCTCCTCGACAAAGATCTCGCCATCGGGGCCAAACCAAACCGGCACCTGGTGGCCCCACCAGAGCTGACGCGAGATGCACCAGGGCTGGATATTGCGCATCCACTGGAAATAAACCTTGGCGAACTGCTCCGGCACGAAGCGTGTGCGCCCGTCCTCGACCGCCTCGATGCAGGGCCTGGCGAGCGTTTCAGCATCGGCGAACCACTGATCCGTCAGGTACGGTTCGACCGGCACGCCCGAGCGGTCACCGTGCGGGACGGTGTGGACGTGATCGTCGATCTTGTCCAACAGCCCCTCGGCCTCGATATCGGCGACCACCCGCTTTCGCGCCTCGAATCGATCGAGGCCGCGATAGGCTTCCGGCGCATTTGAATTTATGTGCGCGTCGTCGTTGAAGATGTTGATCATCTCAAGATCGTGCCGGCGGCCGACCTCGAAATCGTTGAAATCATGCGCCGGCGTGATCTTGACGGCGCCCGATCCCTGCTCGGGGTCTGCATGCTCGTCGCCGACAATCGGGATGCGCCGGCCGACCAGCGGGAGGATCACGTGTTTGCCGATCAGATCCTTGAGACGCTCGTCTTCGGGGTGCACCGCAACAGCCGTATCGCCCAACATGGTCTCCGGCCGGGTGGTCGCGACCGTGATGAAGCGACCGTCCTCACCTTCGATCGGATAGCGGAAGTGCCAGAGATGGCCCCGCGTCTCGATCTGCTCGACTTCGAGATCGGAGATCGCCGTATGGAATTTGGGGTCCCAGTTGACCAGCCGCTTGTCGCGGTAGATCAGGCCATCCTTGTAGAGCGCGACGAAGACCTTGAGGACCGCGCGCGACAGGCCGTCATCCATGGTGAAGCGCTCGCGCGACCAGTCGCACGTGGCCCCGAGACGACGGAGCTGCTTCAAGATGATGCCGCCGGAATGCTCGCGCCATTCCCAGACCTTGGCGACAAAGTCATCCCGTCCGATACGCTTGGCGTTCTCCGCCCCACGGGGGATGCCGCGGTCGAGAACGATCCCCTCCTCCGCCAATTGCCGCTCGACCACCATCTGCGTGGCGATGCCGGCGTGATCGGTCCCCGGCTGCCACAGCACGTCACGGCCGAGCATGCGGTGATAGCGGATCAAAATGTCCTGGATCGTGTTGTTGAAGGCGTGACCAATATGCAGGCTGCCGGTGACATTCGGCGGCGGAATAACGATCGCGTAAGGCTCTGCGGATGAGTTGACATCGCAAGCGAAAGCGTCGGCTTTCTCCCAGCGATCATACTGGCGGGCCTCAACGCCCTGCGGGTCGTAGGTCTTTTCAAGCATATCCGGAATGCGCGGCTGAATTGGCGAGGTTGGGCCGGTTTTATTGTGTCGCGAGGGTCAGGGCAAGGGCGCCCGGATCAGCCCCCAGCGGCGCGAAACAGATTCGGCGAAATGCGTGTGATTGGCTGGCGGCCGGCGAGACGCACTGCAAGCCGTGAGCGGTCTTACCCGGTGCTCCGCCTCTTGCCGACCATCGACTGGACTTCCTCGCGGATCATCTGATCGACCAATTCGCTCAGATGCTCGTCGAGCCACTCCTTCAAACGCGGCTTCAGCGCATCGCGGACGATCGCCTCAAGGCGCAGATCGGCAGTGCCGCTGCCAAAGATGCCTCCAGAACCGTCAGCATCCTCAACCGACGCCTCCGTTTCGACGCCCCGCAGGAATGACGGCACCGGCGAATGCGGGATCGTGCCCGGTTCCATTCTGGCCACAACCGGCTCATCGCCGTCCTCGAGATGTTCGTCCACCGGCGCGCCGACATTCTCAGCAACGCCGCCTTGCGCCAACTCATCAAAGGCCGACGCCTCGGATGGGGCGCTCGGCGCTGCTTCCGTTTCAAGCGCATGAACAACGCCGGATTGATCGCCATCGTCGGCACCAGCCGCATGAACCGCAGCGGCAACCGCCCCCATCGCCGCCGACAGCGACCCCTCGCCGCCCGGCGCCTTGCCGCTAGGTGTTTCGGCGCCAGGTATTTCGGCGCTTGACAATTCGGCGCTGGCCGCGGCGGGTTCCGGCAAGGATTCAGCCGGGATCGGGGCCGCAGGAGTGACGATCTCCGCTTCGACCGGCTCGATTACACTCGGCTCCGGAATTCGCTCTGTAACAATCTCTGCCTGTGGGTCGTCAATCGGCTCGGACACCGGCTCCGGCTGAGCTGCAACCGGCGCGGGAGCTGTTTCAACCGATGCCGGCGCGACGGATTCGGCCGCCGCCTCGATCTGCGCGGCAGGCTCCATCATGTCTTGGGGATTAACCTCCACTGCGGCCTCGACCGGCGCGGCGGGCTCCATCATAGCCTCGGGGTTGATCTCCGCCGCTGCCTCGACCGGCGCGGCGGGCTCCATCATAGCCTCGGGG